>Ga0180437_10002887_pt1 | contig 26449 bp, 20 predicted proteins | sample SS_ome_4_FD_132410 | JGI IMG/M metagenome (GOLD analysis project Ga0180437, IMG submission 132410) | Hypersaline lake sediment archaeal communities from the Salton Sea, California, USA - SS_3_D_1 metaG | ecosystem: Environmental > Aquatic > Non-marine Saline and Alkaline > Hypersaline >... | reverse complement strand
GAATTTGGATGCGCTGTCGAGTATTACCATCAGTATCAGCGGACGGCTAGTTACAGCTCCCTGGTCGGCGAGCGGCGACGTCTTCGTCAACACGGTCGAGGTAAGTTCTGACGATACCGAAATCGACCTACTCAATAACATTGACCAGGAACAGGCTACGGGGCGGCCCAGCAACCCGTATACCGTCACTATTATCCCGGCCTTGGCCGAGACAACAGTAGGCACAGACGTTCCGGTCGTCGCCACAGTAACGGATCAGTTCGGCAATCCAGCCTATGATGGGACTATAGTTAGCTTCAGCAGTGCACCGATCGGCAGCAGCGTGACTCCACCCCATCCGACCACCAGTGGCGGCACCGCAAATACTACTCTGTCATCGCTGATCAGCGCCACAGTTACGGTGACGGCAACTGCGGAGACAGCAACCGACAGCGCCGAGGTCATCTTCCGACCCGGCCCGCTACACCACTTCGCCGTGGACGTCGCCAGCCCTCAGACGGCCGGTATTGCTTTTACCACGGTGGTTACCGCTCTAGACCAATATGGCAACGTGGTGGATTTCGATGGCCCCGTGACGTTGGAGGATGACACTGGCACGCTAGCACCGACCGGCCTATCGTTGGTTGATGGTCAAGGATCTATCTTGGTGACGGTCTACGCCGCCGCACCCGCCGATATGATCACTGCTACCTCGGGTATCATCAACGGCGTCAGCAGCCCATTCGAGGTGCTACCCGGTGATCCTGACACGATCACGGTGACAGTAAATCCGACGACAATCCGGGTGTGCGAGACGGCAGATGTCACCGCAACTGTCACCGACCAATGGGGCAACCCCTTGCCCGATCAATGGGTAAGTCTAGGGCAATCATCTCCTCTTCCGCCTCCCTTTTATGTGGACATACAGCCAAACTCAGGTTTCACAGACCCAGTAACGGGCATCTTTGTCTCCACTTTGGAGGGTTTGCAGGCTGGCAGTGTACAGATATTGGGGACAAGCGGCGCTCTGAGCAACTTTGGCAGCGCACCGACAGTTACTGTCAACGAGCCGGCTGCGCCTGCCAGCCTGATACTGAATGTAACGCCCAATCCGCTATACACTGGCGGGGCAACGGCGGTGGTTACCGCTACAGTGAATGACTGCTTCGGCCCGTCCGAAGGACAGACAATCAACTTCGCCGTGAGTGACTCTTCGCTGGCCTGGCTTCCAGGTCCATCAGGTACCTTCATCGCCACGACCAACGCCAATGGTGTGGCAACGGTTACCTTGACCTCGAACTCAATACCTTTGGACGGCACATTGACTATTACCGGTACTGTCGAAGGGTTAGTTGATGCCGTAACCCTCGACGTGGAATTACCACCCACCCCATTTCTGTCCATCACCAAGACGGCGGATCCAGCGAGTGGAAACGTGCGGCCTGGTCATATCCTGAATTACACTCTCTTAGCCCGCAACGCAGGTGGTGTGGAAGCAACCGGTGTGGTGATTAGCGACACGTTACCGACTGGCCTGGGGCTGGTATCCAGAACTACCTCAAAGGGCACAATCATCAGTGACACACCTTTGAACGTCGACGTCGGCTCGCTGATGGCGGGCGAGGCCGTTACCGTTGACGTCGAGGTCACGGTCACGGCTGAGGTAAGCGGTACTGTGTTAAGCAATCAGGCCAGCGTGGGAAGTAACGAAACTGAACTGGCATACAGCCAGGTCGTGTCGCATCAGGTCATTACTGGCACGGGAGCAAGTGTCTTTCTGCCCATCGTCATAAAAGGCGGAGACAGCACAATGCCACCGGCTCCCACTGACGCGAATCTGAGGGTTACTGAGATAGGCTTCCTGGGTGGCGCTGCGCCAGGTGAAGGTCAGAACTACCATCTCTACGTTGTGGTCAGAAATGTGGGTACGGAAGCAGTTACTGACGATTTCTGGGTAGACTTATATCTTAATCCTAGCGGTACACCCGGGCTCAACCAGCCCTGGCAGGAGCTGAGCCAATCAGGGGAACAAGGGGTAGGCAATTGCCCGAATGACCCAACCTGCTACGGGCGTGCCTGGTACGTGACCAGTGACCTGTCGCCCGGTGCGGAAATCAACTTGAACACGCAAATGCCGGTCGATCAGCGCTATGATCGCTGGCCAACTGGCGGCGCGCCCTATTCCAGCAGACATAGCCCGATGATGGCTTTGGTCGACTCGTGGGGAACCCCATCGTACGGAACTGTTTACGAGAATAACGAAACGGACAATCTCTCAGGCGGTCTCACTGGTGCCGGTGTGACAGAGAGTAGGGGGGTGCTGGAGGTGCCTGTCATTCCTTCCTCTAAAGCGGACGCCAATCGTCCCACTTTGCCAATGCCATAGGGGCGTATCCGATCTTATCACAACACGGGAACTCGTCCTGAATATCCCGCTTGTCAGGGCGCGTTTCTTATGAGGATAGCAAAAGAAGAATAACTGGCGATTGCGTATGAATCATTGTGCCAAGTCGTTCAGGTGCTGGAGCAAGGCTTCAGTCGGCAATTGCTTGCCTAAAGGCTCGACTCCAACATGCTATAGGTAACCACCAAAAAATAGGAGTTGACAAAACCGTCAATCTGGCATAAAATGTAGACATAATATAAGGAAATGGTTGTTGCGGTTGCGCCGTAAAGGAGAAGTGCGGTGCGTAAGAATAATAAAACCTCAAGTTTAAGATTCGGTGGTGCGGTGCTGGTTACCCTGTTCTTGTTGGCCACCTGGTTTGCCCAACCTGTGATGGGTGTGGCCCCGCCGTTGCAGGATGAGCGACCAACGCTTCCCCCACCCCAACCAGGTCCCTCTGGCGATGGGGCTGAAGGTGAGGAAGATGTGTCAGCAGGTACTTGTGCCGGTCTGCGAGGCACGGTTGTTAATTGGGGTTTTCAGAACGAACCAGGCATCACGCTGCGATTGGGCGATGGCGGCTGGGAGACCACACAAGTCAGCTCCACCGACGGCAGCTATCAATTCGGCCCACTGGGCCAGGGAGTGGCCTTCCTATCGGTGGATTTATCTTCAAAACAAGCCGAGTCCTTGCGCCCGATGGCCGACAACGTAGCTGTTCGCCTGCGTTGCGATTTCGATATGATCGTCAATCTGGGACTTTACAGCAGCTTGAGCCGTCCCGATCCACCAGCTACGCTGACGATGGGGGTGTCACGAACAGAGCTTATGCCTGGCGGAACAGTCACCTTTTATCTGCCAATTGAAAACAGTATGCCGCATTCCATCAGCCACGTCTTCGTCACCGATTTCTTACCCGACGGACTCAATGTCGTCGATGTGACAACCACGCGCGGTACGGTAGAAGTGTTAAACAGGCAAATGGTTACGGTGAATATGGGTGATCTCCCCCAGGACGCAAAGGAGACGATACAGATTGTGGCTCAAGTCGATCCGGCACTGGCGTACGGTGCACGGCTCAAAAACATCGCCAGCTTGCTCTATGCCGAAAGTGCTGCGGATCAGGCCTGGACGACTTTGACAGTAGCAAGTACAACCGGGGTAGCGGCCGTGACTCCAACTCCTCTGACATCGCCGTCACCAGCTCAGCCAACTACACCTTTATCAGCAACTACAGCCGAAGAGACGCCTGCGCCTTCAACGCCTGTTGCAGACCAAACGCCTGGCCCAGGTGATGAACTGCTGCCTGTCACGGGCGGAGGCTTGACGGCAGTCTTGCCAATGGCTGGCTTTGTGTTGGTTCTGCTTCTGCTGGGTGTGCGTCATGTACGGGAGCGGTCTGTTTTGGAGTGACAAGAAGGCTCATCGCGGCAAACCAAAATTGCCCAATCTTCAAAGCAAATTATAATACTCAGGCCGCACGAATGTGCGGCCCAGTTTTTTGCACCTGTCCACCTCAGGGGGACGAGTTAATCTCTGGGTAGGCACTTTGCTAACGGGGGATCAATGTTACACGAGACAACATTGGAAAATGGGTTAAGAATTATTACCTTCACGATGTCGCAAACGCGAGCGGTGAGTGTGAGTTTTTTCGTAGGGACGGGATCGCGTTACGAATCCGATGATGTGGCGGGCGCCTCACATTTCATCGAACATATGCTGTTTAAGGGGACGGCACGCAGACCAACGTCGCGCCACATCTCTGAAGCCATCGAGGGTATTGGCGGCTACAGCAATGCATACACCGGTCAGGACACGACTACTTATTGGGCCAAAGTTGCCGCGCCACATTTCGCTGAGGCCGCCGATGTGTTGACTGATATGCTCCGGTACTCCACATTTGTGCCGACCGAAATAGAAAAGGAGCGACGTGTCATCGTTGAAGAGATCAATATGTCGATGGACGCGCCCGATCAGTGGGTCGGTATTTTGCTGAGTCAGACTGTATGGCCAGATCATCCACTCGGTCGAGATGTGGCCGGTACGCGAGAGGCTGTGTCCGGCATCACACGTGATCAACTGCTGGGGTATATGGAACGTCACTATTTGCCAGAACGCCTCGTGGTTTCGGTGGCAGGTGATGTCGATCACCAACAGGTAGTAGAGACAATGGCAGAGCGACTTCACGATTGGCCATCGGCATCGGCAAATGGATATCTGCCTGCACCAGATGGATTACGTTCGCTGCGCTGGTTGGTTGAGGACCGGCCGACTGAATTGGGGCATCTTTGCCTTGCGGCCCCAGGTCTGTCCCGTTCGCATCCTGATCGCTTCGCGTTAGGGTTACTTAATACTGTATTGGGAGAGGGAATGAGTTCGCGGCTCTTTCTGGAAGTCCGAGAGGCACAAGGTTTGGCCTACGCCGTGGATTCTTCGCTCAGTATGCTGGACGAAGCCGGCCTGCTTGTTGTTTACGCTGGGGTCGACGCGGAACGAGCACCCCAAGCGATTCGATCTGTGCTGGGCGAGTTGGACCGTTTACGCCAGGAACCAGTTCCCGAAGCTGAGCTCCGCAAAGCGCGTGAGTACGTGAAGGGACGGCTGGTGCTTGGCTTGGAAGACAGCAGCGCTGTCTCGGCGTGGCATGGGCAACAGGCCTTGCTACTCAATGAAATACTCAGTCTTGATGATGTGCTAGCCGCTTACGACGCAGTCACCAAGGCGGACATACAACGCGTAGCCCAATCACTCTTCACTGATGATCAATTGCAGTTGGCGGCCGTCGGCCCCTTTGGCGATGGCGACGAGTTAGGAGCGTTGCTGAGACTGGCTTGATTCTTGCCAGCTCCCAAATGACGGGTCATAAGTCAACACGATTGAGTGCCGTGCTATCCCGAAAACGATTTGCACATTTCACTATCTTCTGCTATGCTTGTCACGAAGATACTTCAGGGCAGATGGTACACGTTGGATGAGGGGTGATTTCTTTGCTCCACAGGACGTCGCTGTCTGTTGGTTATCAGAGGGGCACAGAATGGTTAAGCTGTTGATGAGTTGGGATATCCGCCCTGGTCAGGAGACTGAGTATTTTGAATTCGTTGTGCGTGAATTTGCACCTGGGATAATGAAGTTAGGGATTCGACCGACGGAAGCCTGGTATACGGTTTACGGCAATGGTCCACAGATCCTGACTGGTGGCGTTGCTGAGGATCTGCAAACGGTGCAGGATATTCTTGTCACTGAGGAGTGGAAAGAGTTGCACGACAAGTTGATGGGTTTTGTGACTAACTTTGAGCAAAAGATTGTGGCAGCTACCGGCAGGTTTCAGCTCATGTGAGCCTATGCGATATGGGACGTAGCTGTTGTACGCAATAACGAAGCGGACTTCATATGGTTGAAGTCCGCTATCTATATCTTTGTCATCTGATAACGGCAGATCTTCAGTCGAACTCTATGCCTCCGACTTAGATTTCTCAGGCTCATCTTTCAAAGATGGTGCATCTTTCGAAGATGATGCATCATTCGAAGATGATGGCTCGGTGCTTTCAGTCTTGCTCTTGTCAGTCGTATCGCCAGTAGGTTTTTCTTTTCGAGAAGACCCGCCTGAATTGCGGCGATTGTCCGTTACGTAGAAGCCTGACCCCTTGAATATGACGCGGACCGGTTGGATAAGACGCTGTACCTGCCCCGCACATTCTGGGCAGACTTGAATCGGATCGTCAGATATGTGTTGCTGTTGTTCAAAATGGAGTCCGCATTCCGTGCATTCGTATACATAAATAGGCATCAGGTCTAACCCTCGTGCTTTGTGTAACTACAACTAACAAAGCGATATTTTACTCCACTCCCTGGGATTTGGCAAGGGACCTACTCGGCTGGCACTAGGGCGACGGGAACAACAACGATCTCTAATCGAACCGGTGCCCGGATAGCCTGGCCTAATTGATCTTGGATCTCTTGAACGGTAGTCCTGTCTGGTGCCTGTGGAGCGTAGAATGTGCCCACTATATGAAAGCCTGTATCCTCTTGTTCAATGCTCGTGTCTACCAACGTGGCGTTGCCCAGAACTGGTGCCTGCTGCATCAAAATCTCAGTCACTGCTTCTTGGCGTTGACTGTCGCGGACGGCCTTTGCCAGCAAGAAACCCAACGGAACCGATATAACCACTAAAAGCACCAGCGACACAGCTAGCCCGCGCCGGAAGTTTCGCTGACGTTCGCGTTCGTCAGAAACCGGACGGAAACCCAACAGCAAATAAACCACAGCGCCGGCCAAACTTATGGCGATCAGGTTGGTGGTGAAGAGCAACAAAGCCCCGCCAGCTACCTCAGGACGTGACAAAGCAATACCTGCGCCGATGACACATAGAGGAGGGACCAGGGCAGCAGCAATAGCTACGCCGGGCAGAGCCGCCGCCACCTCCTTACGCGCAATAGCATACGCACCAGCCGCGCCCGAAGCCAGCGCCACGATTAAATCTAGTAACGTGGGGTGGGTGCGTGCTATTATCTCCGGTGTCAAGTTGGAACGAGGCGTAAGTAACACCATCCCCACTGCGACCGCTACTGTCAGAGTGATGCCTTTCAACGTCGACTCCAGCGACAATTGGAGCAGACGTACGTCTCCCAGCACCAGCCCCAACGATAGGGCCAGAATCGGGGTCATCAGTGGCGCGACCAGCATCGCGCCAATAATTACGGCGGCGCTGTCCTGCAGGAGCCCCAGCGTCGCAATCACCGACGCCAAGAGGATAAGCACGAAAAAATCGACGTCGGGTCGGGCACCACGTCGTAGAGTTCGATAGACTTCAATCCGTTCTGATCTGTCGAGTTGTGGAAAGAGGCCATAAAGAATGCGCCACGCGCGACGCAACCAGAACTGTGACAAGCCACGGTAGTGTTTCACCAGAATGACTGGCTGAGGGCTGGCTCGAGCTATGGCCTCTGGCAGGCCACCGAACGCGATTTGATCAATCACCCCCTCTTCCGAAGCCCCCAGCAGCAGCAGATCGTAGCGAGCAGCCTCCTCCAGGATGCCCTGCTTGACGTCGTCGGCGCGGGCAATGCGACGGCCGACGCGCTTGGCATCCTCAATGGTCTCTAAGGTTTGGTCAATTTTGGCCTGTGCTTCCCGGCTTGTATCTTTCGTGGCTGGACCGCGTATCAGATTTATGGCAGTGACTTCGGCCTCAGACTCGGTGGCCAGGTCAAGGCCGATCTGCACCGCCGTGGTGGCGTGGGGCCCACCAGCGGTCGGTACGAGAATGCGCTCCAATTGCTCAGGTATCTCCCCCTTGAGCACAGCCACATCGCAACTTGCTTGAGTGACCACGGCGTCAATCACCGGCCCCAGTTCATGGTCTTGCGCATCGGACTCAGCGCGCCAGCCCATCAAGATGAGATCACAGTCTTCCTCGTTGGCTGTGTCAAGGATACCTGCTACCGGACTGTGTGCAATGCGCACAATGGGATGCACCGGTACGCCGGCAGCTTCGGCATGCTTCACGGCCCGGTCGAGGAGTGCCCAATTCTGGCGGGCAGTCCGTCGCCCGCTGAGCAGAGGGGTTTGCTCTGGCACGACGACGACTTGCAGGGCGAGTACCTCCCCATCTCGCGCATGGGCTAATGCGCTGCCTGCGCCAATCAGCGTTTCGGCAGTGGCTGGATTGGCTATGGGGACCAGGACCCGATATTTCACGTCGGCGCGCGCCGCAGGCTTCTCGCGAAATACAGTTACGCCTGTCTGTGCAGTGACTACCCCTCGTCGGCTGTAGAGCACGTAAAACAGCCCTCCCACCAAGAGCCAAACCGCTCCGATCAAAAGAGCCCGGATGGGTAATGCCGTCATCAGAAATAAGTTGATGGCGACAGCCAGGCTCGGGATCAGCGGGGAAAAAGGGAGTAGGAAAGCACGCTGTTCAGACAATCGATCAGCAGAAGAGAGAATAGTAGGGATATTAATCAAAACAGTCACTGTCAAGAAACCCAGGGCAGCCAAGCCTGTTAATAAAATCAGGTTGTTGAAAAACGAGGCCAGGGCTACCAGGACTCCTCCTGCAGTCAATAACAGATAGGGGGTATGGAACTGAGGGTGGGTAACCCGCCACGAGCGAGGCAAGTAGCCATCCCGTGACATTTCAGCCGCCACCCGGGCGAGAGCCAACAGTGTGCGATTGAGGGTCGTGGCCAGGATGACTACCCCGATCGTGAGAATCCAACCCTGAGCAATTGCTCCTCCCAGACGCGCGGTCAGGTCAGCAAGGGGAAGTGGCTGGGGTACAGCCGAACCCAAAACGCGGAGGATAGCAGCCGAAATAAGCGTACCGCTGATACTTCCCAACGCAAGGCTGGCGATGAGTGCGCGTGGCGCGTCCTTTTCAACGTGGCGCATCTCCTCTCCAGTGGTCAAGATCAACATCAGGCCCCAAAGACTTGCACTAAGGAGAGCGACTGTAGCGGTCATACTTAGAATAGATGTCTCATTGGTCAAAGGAGGCCTTTGTGGCGCACCCAGCCAAGCCGATCCACCGAGAAGGAGCAACGTCATCAGAGCACTGATGACGATGGCGTTTTGCCACCACCTGTTCTCGCGACTTCCAAGGAGATTGCTGCCAGCCAGAAGCAGCAGGATGGGAAGGCCTAGCCAACCTGAGTCCAAAGTCAACCCGAAAAGCTCGGCAACTAGCAAGCTCAAGTACTCAGCGCTGCCTCGAACCAGAAGACCGCCTAAGGCAATTCCTCCTCCGAGTAACGCCCAGCCGGTGAGGTAGCTGGATAGTTGGCGCTCTGAGGCTTCAATTAAATTGCGCATCCCACCTGGGCCAGCGGCTGCCATCAGTTCAGCCAGGCTGAGTGCAGCGGGTATAAAAAGCGCACCAGCGATTAGGTAAGCCGCCGGTCCACGCGCCCCCACCCACGGGACTATCGGTCCCACCAGCAAGAAGACACCTACGCTCAGGATTGCACCCAGGCCCAGTGTGATGGCTCTGAAGAGCGGCATGTCGCGGCTGTAGCGCAACTCACCAATTATTGCGTTATCCTGACTCATTTCCACCTACCAAGAGGATATCGCACAAGAGGATTCTCACGGGACGGTCAAAACTCACTGCTCAGCTCCTTTTCGGACAGCGAGGGGACCAAAGCTTGCAGCGCTATGATGAGATTAATGGGTCGAAATAGCTACAGATAGCGAAGCCAGACGTAGAAGCTGGCCAGTATCAGGGACACCAAGGTGGTGATGGCTCCATAGGGCAAGAATGTTCGAAAGCTGATAGGATAGCCGCTGCGTACGGCAAGGTTGGCTACCACGATGTTGGCTGATGCGCCTACCAAGGTGGCGTTGCCTCCCAGATCGGCCCCCAGTGCCAGCGACCACCATAGAGGCTCTGCCGGCATGCTCTGGCCCAGGCTCTGCACCAGAGGGATCATGGTTGCAGTATAGGGGATATTATCCACAATGCCTGAAGCGACGGCCGATAGCCAAATCAACAGCATTGAAGTTAGCGCCAAATTCCCACCCGTGAGGTTGAGCGCGCCCTGAGCTAACTGATCAATGATTCCCACCTCGACTACCGCTTCTACGGTGATGAAGAGCCCAACGAAGAAAAAAAGGGTCGTCCATTCAATTTCACGTAACACATCATGGGGATCGCTACGTGCCCAAAGCATCAATACTGTCGCGCCGGCCAGGGCAATCGTCGCTGGCTCTAGATGCAAGGCACCGTGTACCAGGAAGCCAAAAATCACGCCCGCCATGACGAACAATGATTTGCGCAGCAGCTTGGGGTCGGTGATCAGGTCCCCTGTGTCCAGCGCATCGACGTCAAAGGAATCACTATGTCTGGCCTGGAGATCTCGTTTGAACATAACAAACGCCAGGCCGACAAAAACGATCAGGATTGCGACAACAATAGGCGCCATATTAAGTGTGAATGTAAGGAAATCAATTCCAGCCGCGCTGCCAATAAGAATGTTGGGAGGATCGCCGATTAGCGTTGCTGCGCCACCGATGTTGGAAGCCAGAATTTGGGCCACCAGAAAAGGCATGGGGCTGACCTTCAAGCTGGCAGCCACAAAAAGTGTAATCGGTACAACCAACACGACGATGGTTACGTTATCCAGTAATGCTGAACCGAGGGCGGTCACCAGGGAGAGGATGATTAAGATAAGGAAAGGATCACCCCGCCCTAACCGCACTGCCTGAACCGCAATCCATTGGAAGAGACCGGTTTCTCGCAGCACATTAGCGATAGCCATCATACCGGCTAGCAAAAAGATGACGTTCCAGTCAATGGCTTCAAAGGCTTGCTCCTGCGAAACGACTCCCAGCAGGATCATAGCAATCCCGCCCAGCAGGGCTGCTATGGTTCGATTCACGCGCTCGGTGACGATGAGACCATAGGTGATCACGAAAATGCCGGCAGCCACCCAGGTGGTATTCATAAAGTTTCCTCCAGATTAACTGGGCTCCTCGTCGCGTTGCCTGAAGCAAGCAGCCATCAGTTCCAGCAAGTTGATGTATCCTACAACACGATAGCGATCATCCACTACCGGCAAACCTGATAGGCGATTTTCGTGCATACGTCTGAAGGCGTCTTTGACTGTATCCTCCGGCTTCACCCAGACCGGCTCCTGCATAGCATCCGCCGCAGTACGCATCCGAGTCTTCTCGGCGTACTGCATCACTTCCTCAAGGTCGGTAACCTCGCTCAGGAACTCCTCAGGCATAATGTGGAAAAAGAGATCGTCAGCCAGACGGCGCAGACCGATCAGGCCTATCAGCCGGCCGTCTTCCATTACCACGCAGGCCACGTGCACGTTACAGTGGCCCAGCATAGCTTGAGCGACCACGTCCAGCGGGGTATCGGGGCGAACGATGGTCGGTTCTAAATCAAGGATTTCCAAGACTATGTTGACTGGTGTATCCCGCCGTACCTGCCAGTCTGTTCGGACAGCAGGTGGTAGTTCAGGTTGAGGCTCTGCTGGCTGCACCTTGTGCAGTCCTCTGATTTGAGCTACCGGCAATGCCAACAACAGGCCGCTGTTTGGGCGTTCGAAGCCGCCAACCACCTGCTCTGCCTCAGCAATGGCCGTAGCCAGAAGTTCATCGTCCTCAATGGCAACCAAGAGGGTGCGGCGTCGCACTTCCTCGGCTTCGAATAGACGGTCAAAAGCACCAAGGCCCACCCGGCCGAGCCAGTTACTTGCTCGATAACTGCCTACACTTGCGAGGATGGTTACGCCCGGCACCCCAATCTTTCGCCAACGGTTGAGCAACTCCGGCAGATGGCTTAAATCATCCAGAATAACCACTAGTAGATGAGGCATCAGCTTCACCTCCATTAAGTTTTGGCTCTTTCTTACATTTTACTCCACCACGACAACTTCAACACCCGTGGTGGTATTGATTTCCTGGGCAAATCGGGGAATCTCTCCCGCTGCGAAAGCTTTTTTCTCTGTGCCGGTCCCGGGTGCACCAAGGACAAGCGTGCTGGCTTGTACCTCGCCCAGGAAATCTTCAATTGCCTGCCGCACGGCCCCATGTCGCACGACCATTTCGGCGGACACACCCTGCTCCTCAGCACGCGCCCGGGCAATGCGCAGCAATCCCCTGCCTAGCCGCTCCAATTCGTCGACCAATATCTCGGCCAGCGAAGCGTTGGACGGTTGGACGAAGTTGATATCGGCTATGAAGAGAAAGATGAGGGGAATTCCCCTTTCGTGGGCCAGGGCAATCGCTCTTTCCTGAGTGCGGCGACTGGCTTCGCCTCCTCGTGTTGCACATACGATCGGTCCCATACCTTATTCCTCTGGTGCTGTTGTAGAAGATGTTGTGGCCTCCCTGATAAGAGTCAGGGCGTCAAGCCGATGGTCTACCTCACTCGTCAACTTTCGGTATACGCGTTCCGAGATAAGACCCTGGCGTAGGGCGTCGCTCAGCGCTGCCCGCTCGGCCCGCAGCGCTTCCCGTCGTGACTGCAGTAGCACTTCTCGCTCCAGATCGGGATATTTGACAAATAGTTGATTCATCTCTTCTGAAAGCTGGCTGCTGGTCGCGTGATATTCGTCGCGCAGGCCAGCCCATACGTCCCCGGCCAACAGGCCATCGTGGCGCAGATCTGCCAGGCGACTCAAACCAGCCTGGGCCGCATATAGGCGCCCCAACTGCATCTGGCGAGCAACGATGTGCTCTGGTTGCTCTGCCAGCCCCAGCCGGTTAAGGAGAAATTGAATCGTTGTACCCTGTGCCAAGAGGGTGAACAGCACAACACCAAAGACCATGACCTGAAGCATGCCACTCTCAGGCAGAGGCTTAGTCGACAAACTCAGGGCGAGCGCGAGGCTAATTGCCCCACGCAATCCCCCCCAGAATAGGACGTGCCGCCAACTCATGGGAACGTGAGCTTCGCTGCCGCCCAAGCGCGTAAGCCACAACAAACCGTATACCACGATAGCCCGGGCCACCAACACTGCAAATACGGCCACCATTATAAAACCGAATGGTGGGACCAATTGGGCGACGTTTATCTTTATCCCGATGAGCAAGAAGATGAGCGAGTTGGCCAGAAAGGCCACATATTCCCAGAAGCTGAGCAGCACGATCTGTGTGGTAGGCGACATTCCCTGGCGCCCTTTATTACCGCTTACGATGCCAGCCACCACCACAGCCAGCACGCCGCTGACCTGTAATTGCTCCGCGGTCAGGTAAGCTCCGTAGGCCAATACCATGGTCAAGGTGATCTCAACGAAGTAGTCGTCAATGCGGACTATTGCGCGGGATACCAGCCAGCCCAGTGCTACGCCAACGCCCAATCCCCCCAAAGATATCCACAGAAACTCAGCTACACCTTGTGCCAGGCTGAAAGAGCCAACTATGGCAGCAGTTACAGCGATATTAAAGATAACAATGGCTATGCCATCGTTGAACAAGCTCTCGCCTTCGACGGAGACGGATAGCCGACGTGGAACACCCAGGTTGCTAAAGAGGGCCACCACTGCCACCGGGTCAGTGGCGGAGATGAGGGCGCCGAACACTACTGCTGCCCCCAGGGACAAGCCTACGCTGATCCAGATGATGCCACCTACGATCACTGTGCTGAGCACTACGCCTGGCACAGCCAAGATCAGGATAGGGACGAGATTACTACGTAGCTGGTTGAACTCCAGGTGAAAGGCGGCCTCGAAGATGATGGGTGGTACGAACAAGGCCAGGATGAACTCGGGCTCGAAGTCGAGTAGGTTCTGGATGAACTCGGGGATTGATGCATACAAAATCCAGGCACTGTTGGGGGTGAGTTGAAGGATCAGTCGTTCCCCTTCAACGGAGACGAACAATCCCGCCAACACCAGAGCCACGGTGTAGGGTATACGTATGCGGCGTACGGTAATGGCTACGATGGATGCGACCAGCAGCGAAACAATGGTGAGGGCTTCGACTGCGATGAGTTGTTCTTCTAACACGTTGTCACTCGTTTCGGACTGAGAGTAGCACCGTGCATGGCTGAGGGTAGTTTCCAGTCTTGTCCACGACCACCAAGCGGAGTTGGTAATCGCCCGAAGGCACGGACCTTGTGTCCCACGCCCCGAGGATACCCCCATTGATTGAGGTGTCGAAGCGCTGAATGAACGTCCAATCGCCAAAGCCGTTACCCTGAAACTCGAATTTGTAGTACCAGAAGTCAGGGATAGCGGCCGAGCCAATGATTTGGATCACACCTGAAACAGTAGCACCGTTACCGGGCTCTGAGATTCGTACTCCGGGATTGGGGCAGTTGGCTGGAACGCCCACGGCCGCCTCTGGAGTCATAGGGGTGATCGTCTCAAGGGGCGGCAAGGTTGGACGTGGGCGTGGTGTGTCGGTCGGCGTCGGAGTTGGCAGCAACGGCGGCGGCGTAGGTGAGGGTGGTAACACAATGAGTGCTGTTGGAGTGGGCGTGACCTCAGGTAATGGGATTTCCTCCACCAGCGTCTGTGAAGTATAGAAAACGCCGCCAATGATTATGAGGATCACCAAGAATGCTATGGTTGCCTGCGCCATGCGCCCGGAGGCTGTTTCACGCTCCAGGGCGAAGATGGAATTGTCGCGTTCCCGGCGGGCTACCAAATAGGCACGTAAGAAGAGAAGCGCAACTAAGCCAAGCAGCAAATAGAGCCAGATGGCATAGTCGGCAATTAGCTTGACGAGAATGGTCATTGAGGATGTACCGCCCTATCATCGAGGGTTGCCACGCTGCCACTTTGCCAAGTATAAGGGCAGAAAGGCCACGTGGCAAATCCGAATCACCCTGATGCTATCGGCTCCATTCCTCAGGTTGTGGCTTTGTGACAGTTTCTCGAAGATGACGTTTGATGTGGAGCGCCGCATGCGTCGCCCCTACCGGTGCAGCGACAGATCGCGCAGAATGCCCTTGAGCAGGCCGATCAGGCGAGGTACGATGATTGTACCTGCCTCAAGCACCTCCTCATGAGTGGTTTCTCTATCCTCGCTGGGGTCGGCAATGGCCACATTGCTGATGCCTGACACACCCATCACCCGGGTGCCACCATGGCGGGCAACGGTCACCTCGGGCACGGTGGACATGCCAACGGCGTCGGCACCAACGGTGCGCAAGAACCGAATATCGGCCGGCGTCTCAAAACTGGGGCCGGCGAGACACATATAGACGCCTTGTTGAAGGGCAAAACCCAGATCAGAGGCCACGCGGCGGGCGATGGTCAGCAAAGCTGGGTCATAGGTGCAAGACATATCAGGGAAGCGCGGACCAAACTCGTTCAAGTTGGGGCCACGCAGGGGGTTCAGGCCAGCCATACCAATGAGATTGATGTGATCAGTGATAAGCATGAGGTCACCAGGCTGGAAATCAGGGTTTATCCCGCCTGCCGCGTTGGTGACGAACAGCGTATGCACTCCTAAAACCTGCATCACTCGCACTGGTAGGGTGACGCGCTGCATTGAATATCCTTCATAATAGTGGGTGCGGCCCTGCATCACCATTACCGTTTGCCCGGCCAACTCTCCGATGACCAGCCTTCCTTGGTGCCCTTCAATGGTGGAGACGGGGAAGTGCGGAATATCGGAGAACGGTATGACGTCGCCGTTCTCTACTTCCTCGGCCAGAGGGCTGAGACCGGACCCCAAGATCAGACCGAATTGAGGCTGATGCCCGGTTCTGCTGCGAATGGCATTGGCTGCTTCATCAAACTCACTGCGCGTGAAAAACTCGTCTCTCATTCGATTCTCCCAACGGGTGTTGTCTGATCTGTCTCAATTTATCTTCAGTGATGAAATCTTGCATCTCGGCAAGGTCTGGACGAACAGTATAGTCTCCGCTTCTGCGGGGAAAACAAAGCCATACAGACGGGTCAATAAAACGCTCATATCCGCATCACGCATCCAATATGAGCGTTGTACCAAATGCATCGCAAAAGGAACATAATGGGCAGAACCCGCACCGGTTGCCTCAGGCGATTGAATTTTGCTTTGGTGGGTGATTACGTTTCTGTCTCCTGCCCAACGTGTTGATAGACTTGAGTTGTTGATATATTGGCGTGTCCCAACAGCTTCTGGATATCCTGGAGAGACTTGCCCTGGCTCAGCTTGTGAGCAGCAAAGGAGTGTCGCAGCGTGTGGGGAGTCACGTCCTCAGAGATACCTACTTCGTCCACGTAATGCTTGATGATGAGCCACAAGCCCTGGCGGGTGAGCCGCTGCCCACGGTGGTTGAGGAAAAGAGCGCGCTCATCTGGATCACGCATCAATTGCATCCGTCCTTTATTCACGTAGGTTCGTAGCGCTTCGAGAGCACGGTCACCGACCGGAATGATCCGCTCTTTGCTGGATGCCTTTTTGCCCCGCACACGGACCGAACCTGAGGCCAGATTCACATCATCTACATCAAGAGAGACCAGTTCAGTAACGCGCATGCCTGATGCATAGAGCATTTCTAGTAAGGCGTGGTCACGCTGTGACTTGGCCGAGGTTCCTTGGGCAGGGGCGGCCAGCAAGCGTTCGATGTCTTCACGTGAGATGGCTTTGGGTAGGCGCTTCTTTACTTTGGGAGAATCCAGGGTGGCGGTTGGGTCGTCGATGACTATCTTCTCAGCCATCAAATAGTGGAAAAATGATTTGATCGCAGCTACCTTGCGCGCTACGGTGGAAGATGTGTATTCTCGTTCCTTCAAGTTCAAGACGTAATTGATTATCGTGTCTTTGTCAACTTCTGCCCAGGTAGAATTTCGCTCCTGTTGTTCAAGGTACCGCAAAAACTGGGTGAGATCATTCCGGTAAGCGGCAATTGTATTGTCAGCATACCCCTTTTCAGTGTCCAAGAAGTTTAGAAAGTCTTGAATTTGGTCTTGCATCAGTCAATCCTCCTGCGGCACCATGGGGAGAGCACACGCCAACTCCCATCAACACATGACTATTGTACCACAACTTTGCATAAAATCAAGTTCAGTTATTGAGAAGGAGGGCGTCGCCGTTCCTGGGCGAGTTTCGCACTTCTGGTCCTTTTACAGGTTTCTGTAGTTGTCAATTTTATCCAACAAGCCGCAGCCTGTTGAGGGGCCTTAAATCTGGAACAGGCTCTTACTGAGGTTGTCTTCGTGACATAAGTGTAGCACAATTTTCCTATTGAGGCAAGGAAGTATATGTAAAGTGAAAAACCAACTTGAATCTTCTGACATCCTGACACTGTATAGTTGGCGCCCGAATAGCGAGTTTGACAGACTGGAGACTCAAACGTATTTCTGAGACCTTCCCAAATGGTTACAGTCGGACAATCTCTTTTGGCCTAGTTTAGGCCTGTGGTATAATGCGTTGCTATGCTTAAGCGTTTTATCCTTCTGGTGACAGTGCTTGTTTTTTTTGGCGGTTGCGGTCAGTTGATCACCCCACCGCCTGAAGTGACACGCGTGGTAGTTATACCGACCGCCACCTTGCTGGCGACCAAGCCACCACCTCCCACATTCACACCGGCTCCAGCGACCCCAGCACCCACGCCCACACCAACGTTGACACCTACCCCCATCGTCTATCGGGTGCAGCCAGGCGACACCCTGCTGGCAATTGCTGCTGAGTTTGGCATATCGTCCGAGGCAGTTCAGGAGGCCAATGGCATTATCGACCCACGTCGTCTGCAAATCGGTCAGGATCTTATCATCCCACGCCCGGAGACAGATGCCGAACAACCTCCCACCCCGACACCAACCCCGCCGCCAATGACAATTCGGAAGCTGAACTTCCAGCAGACGCCGGCCGGAAGTTTGTGGGCAACAGGTGAGATTCACAACCCGGGCTCCAATTCCGTTTCGGAATTACAGGTCCAGATTTCGCTCTTTGATGGAGACGCCCAGCTACTGGCCAGCGAAACCGCATACCCCCAGCTTGATGTGGTGCCTCCGGGTCAGGCGGTATCCTTCGCCATCCTCTTTGATAATCCGCCGCGTGAATTCGCTCAATACCAGGCAGTGGTACTGGCTGGTGTGCCGGCGTCCCCCAACACACGCTATTACTTGGATCTGACCGCGAGTGATCTGCAAGGAGAGACAGTAGGCGCTGCTCGCTACAGAGTGAGCGGCAACCTGCAAAATGTTGGACTGAGCGATGTCGAAGACTTGCGGCTGCTGGTTACTGCTTACGATGATCAAGATCGCGTAATAGCTGTTCGGCAGGCGGACTTACCGGTCTCGGTGCTCCGCTCGGCCGCCACTACACCGTTCGAGGTAGAATTGATGCTCACTGGTAGCTCGGTTGTTACTTTCTCGGTCCAAGCTCAGGGTTTGCGGTTGGAATAAGGAGAGTCCAGTCCATGTGGTTTCGGAGAGCCTGGTATCGTTTCTTTTGGGTTGTTATTTCAGCCTTGTTTCATGCTATATGCCGAGTGGAAACCATTGACCAATCAAACGTCCCTGACAAGGGACCTCTCATTATGGCCAGCAATCATCTGCACTTCTTCGATCCACCTCTGGTGCTGGCAGCTTCGCCTTATCGTGAGATTACGGTCTTAGCGGCTGAAAAATGGGCCGAAACGTGGCCTGTCAACTGGCTGCTGAAATCGATTGGCGCCATCTTCGTCCATCGAGGAGAAGTGGATCGAGAAGCTCTTAATAAGTGCCTGGCCGTGTTGGAGAGGGATGGCATTTTGGGCCTGGCCCCTGAGGGGACGCGCAGTCGCACCGGGACGATGCAGCGGGCCAAGCCTGGCGTCGCCTATTTGGCTATCAAGGCTGACGTGCCGATCCTGCCAATAGGTATCTCGGGCCAGAACCAAATGCTTGCCGAGTGGAAACGCCTGCGCCGACCGCATATCGTGGTGCGTTTTGGCCGGGTCTTCAAATTGCAGCCTTTACACCGGCGGCAAAAGGGTGAGCAGTTACAGGAACGCTCCGACGAAGTTATGCGCAGCATCGCGGCGCTTGTGAACGAAGACTTGCGGGGTGTGTATACCGATTCGGTCATCGAGACGGAGTCTACACCCTGCTAAGTCTGGGGCGAGCCAATGGGTATAAATGAGGAAGTCTATGAATAATTCTGATCGGCCGTTGATTGGGATGCCGTGCCGCGGCGATTGTTCGGTGATCTACCACGGTCGGCCCATCAACGCTCAGAATTCGTCCTACATTCAAGCGGTTATCGATGCCGGTGGTGTGCCCTTTCTCATACCACTGGAGGCACGAGATGAGGTGCTTCCAGACCTTTTCGCTCAGGCCAGCGGGATCTTGCTGACGGGCGGCGGCGACATCGCTCCCCAGTTTCTTGGGGAGACAAGCCACTTGCCCCTGAGTGATGTGCAATCGGCACGGGATGAACTGGAGTTCACATTGGTCCGCTGGGCGCTGGAGGAGGGCAAGCCGTTGTTCGGCATCTGTCGGGGCATCCAGGTAATGAATGTAGCTGCGGGTGGCTCGCTAATTCAAGATATCTCCTCGTTGTGTCCTGGTGCGGATAAACACGATTATTTCTATTCTCAAAACTATCCTCTCGATTTTCTAGCACACCCGGTAAATCTTGAAATGGACTCAAGGTTGAGTGCGGTGCTGAAAAGCGCTCGTGTGCCGGTCAACAGTTTGCACCATCAGGCGCTTAGAGAGGTAGCATCAACCTATCGCACTGTGGCTCATTCCCCGGATGGTATCATTGAAGGTATTGAAGTGCCTGATCACCCATTTGCCATTGGCCTTCAGTGGCATCCAGAGGAACTAGTGACCAGCCAGCAGACGGCACAACGTCTGTTCTTGGCCTTTGTAGACGCATGTCGGAATGGGAAGGATGGACCAATCCCCTGAAGCAGCCTATTGGCTAAACTTGGCCTATGCCAGCGGCCTCAAGCTAGCCCGCGTTAAAGCCATCGTCAACCCCTGGTGCATAGAAGGGGGACAGTCCTTATCGGCGCTGTTTGAGTTGTCCCCCGCCGAGATAGCTAGCCGGATTGGTATTTCGGATGAGGAAGCGGAACAGGTGGTTGCCGCTGCCAGTCGTGTACCGGAGCAAGCGAAATGGTTGGCACGACTGGAGGGTGATGGTACGCAGCTTATCACGCGGGGCGATCCACGCTATCCGCGCTCGCTGGTCCGCTGGTTGCCACTCGCCTTGCAACCACTGTTGCTGTTTTGCCAGGGTAACACCAGACTGCTGAATCACCCTTCAGTCTCAGTGATAGGGACCCAGGACGCTGATGGCAAGGGGATCAGCCTCGCTCGCGAACTGACGACGCTGTTAGCCGAGGAGGGACTGGTGGTTGTCAGTGGGCTAGGCAAAGGGGTGGGACAGGCCGCCTTCGAGGCAGCACTGTCTGTCGAAGAAGGGCAGGCCAGCGCCGTGCTCCCATTGGGCATCAGCGCATTTCACGGCATAAGCGACGCCTCACTGGCATTGGGTGCTGCCGCCAAGCAGGAGCGTGTGTTGCTGATCAGTCCCTTTCACCCTGAAGCCAAATTCTCCGAAGCGCGAGCAGTAGCTCGTTATAAGCTCATTGTCGGTTTAACCGAGGCGATCTTCGTAGTCACTGCTGGCGAAGAGGGCGTCGCCCGAGAAACGGCGGACGAAGCGCTCCGGCTGGGGAAAACAGTCTGCGTTTGGGATCTGGACCCGACAGTTGGACCAGAAGTCGCTGGGAACCAGGCACTTGTCAAAGCCGGCGCAATACCCATCGCCAGTGTGCAGGATATCCTGGACGCTGTGGAGGCAGTTATGGCGACAGCATTGGAGCGAATAGAAAAGGCCGAGCACCCTCCGACCCCGCCTCCATCACCCGCAACCCAGGTGATGGAGACCGAGGCGCCCTATGACTCCCAGGCTGTATTAGATCTTCTCTCAAGTACGGGACATGTACCCGATGCTCTGGCCAGGCGGCTTCGGACAGGAGCGGAGGACCCGCCATGACCATCCGTGAGTTTCAACTTGAGCGATATTTTGCGCGCTGGGAGTTTACTGCACCTTACTTGCTGTCAGCCTCGGATTGTGAAACAGTTTCGGTGGGTGAGTTGCTGAACCTGGCCAGCGTGCCGCTTACAGAACTGGCAGACCTGCGGTTGGGCTATACCGAGTCGCAGGGGGACCCCAAGTTACGTACGGTGATCGCTGACTTCTACTCATGTGTTACTCCAGATGATGTGGTGGTCACCAACGCACCAGAGGAGGCCATCTTCCTGGCCATGTTGGCTTTGCTGAAGCCGGGCGACTCGGTGGTGGTACAGACTCCGTGTTATCAATCGCTCTTTGAATTGGCAAAGTATCAGGGCTGCGATGTGCGTACCTGGCCGATGATCGAAACCGACGATGGCTGGCGGATGGATTTGGATCACCTATCCAGTCTGGTGACCGAGGACACCCGCTTGCTAGTCGTCAACTTCCCGCATAACCCCACTGGTTACCTGCCCACTGGCTCGGAGTTCGACGCAATCCTTGATCTGGCAAACGGGCACGGCCTTTGGCTCTTCTGTGATGAAATGTATCGTGGGCTGGAGTACGACGTTTCCGACCGCCTCCCGTCGGCCAGCGACCGCTATCAGCGAGCGGTTAGCCTGTGGGGTATGTCCAAGACTTTTGGGTTAGCGGGGCTGCGCATCGGTTGGCTGGCTACAAGAGATCGACAACTGGTGCAATCCCTACTTCGACTGAAAGACTACACCACCATCTGTAACAGCGCTCCGGGTGAGTTTCTGGCCAGTGTGGCACTGCAAAATGCAGAGACCATTATCCAACGCAATCTTGGCATCATCCAGACTAATCTGGCGTATGTCCGTGAGTTTATGACTCACTGGGCAGACGTGTTTACCTGGCATGAGCCGATGGCAGGCCCAGTCGCCTTTGCCCGCTTGTGCACAGGGTCGGCAGTGACGTTTTGTGAGGAGGTAGTGCTTGAGTCGGGAGTGTTGCTAGTACCCTCGACTGTGTTTGACTTTGGCGACAGGCACCTTAGATGGGGACTGGGGCGACTGAGTTTCCACGAGGGGTTATCGGTTCTCGATAAACACCTCGACAGCAACCTTAAGAATTTGTCTTGACTTTTTATTGATTTACTCTTACAATACTAGGCCAATCAGGTATCCCGCCAAAGCCCCTTGGTTGATGCGTTCTTGTGTTGTGCATCAATGGGCGGCGTATCCGCCGGCCCTGCTTCCCCGAAGCCCCGCGTAGGTGGGACGAAAGGGTTTTTGTGTACATGTCCTGCCGTTCGTGTTGTTTGGCCTGTGCTGTAAGGTTAAACTGGCCTGTTTGCGAAGGGCAGGTGCGGATGCAGGTCCCCTTTCAAGATTGGACGTATGGCTGAGTAGGCGGAGGAGAATAGCCTGCACTGGATATAGGATGAAACTGAGGCAAGCTGGTCGATGGAAGATACAGTAAAGACGGAGATTAGTAGACTATAGGAGAAGAGAACGTTGTCTAAAGAGAGTCGTTGGATACCCCTGATAGCTGTTGTGTTGTTGGTCTGTTTGGGCGCCGTTTGTGTGATTGGCGTGCTGGGTGGGACTACATTTCTGGGACGATTGACTGGCACCGAGGAAGCAGCATCTCTTGAGGGCGGAGCCCGTTCCAGCGAGTCGGGCGCTGTCCCTAAAGCAGAAACACGCGAGTTGGTTGAAACCCCAGAGGAGACGTCAGTTACCCCAGTTCCTTCATCTGCCGGCGGCCAAGTTCTTATCGTGCCAGGCGGCGATCCTCCCACGCTCGACCCTCACCTGAGTGGCGACGCTACTTCGGCCGAATATGTCGTCGAGATTTTCAGTGGATTGGTCACTTTTGATCAAGAGTTGAACATCGTTCCCGACCTGGCCAAAGGTTGGGACGTAAGCGATGATGGGACTGTCTATACCTTTCAGTTGCGCGATGACGCTGTTTTTCACAACGGCAAGCCGGTGCGCGCTCAGGACTTTAAGTGGTCCATTGAGCGTGCGTGTGATTTCCGCACCCGCTCCACTACCGCCGACACTTATCTGGGAGACATCATCGGTTGTCGGGATAAATTGCGTGGCACTGCCGACGAGGTGGAAGGCGTCCAGGCGATTGATGATTATACGTTGGAGATCACTATTGACCAGCCGCGCGTCTACTTCCTTTCCAAGCTGACTTATCCCACCGGCTACGTGCTTGATCAGGAAAATGTCGAGCGTGGCGGACGTACCTGGACTGACAAGCCCAACGGCACCGGTCCCTTTAAGTTGGCTGAATTTCGCTTCGGCGAGCTTATTGCCCTGGAACGTAACGAGGACTACTATCGAGAGCCAATGCCCCAATTGGAGCGTATCGATTTCATTTTGACAGGTGGCTCCCGGATGGTAATGTATGAGCAGGGTGAGCTCGATATGGCGCCGGTCGGCTTGAACGACATTGAGCGTGTCACTGATCCGACCAACCCCCTCAACGAGGAACTGAATAGTGTTGAGACTATGGGCATCTTCTACATCGGTATGAACAACAATCAGCCTCCTTTCGATGATGTGAAGGTGCGGCAGGCCTTCAACCACGCCTTGGACCGCCAACGTATCATTGATGTGGTTTACAAGGAGACAGTGCCGGTGGCCTGGGGCATTGTCCCGCCGACGATGCCCGGTTACGAAAACCCAGACCTGAAACCGCTGGAATACGACCCAGAAAAAGCGCTAGAACTTATTGCCGAGTCGAAGTACGGCGACGTCAGCGAATTCCCTGACATCACGTTTCACGTCTTAGGTGCAGGTGGTGCCACTGGGCGCATCATTGAGGCCATTGTCGCTTCCTATGAGGAAAACCTGGGGGTTCAGATCGATGTACAGCAGACCGACTGGGCTACTTTTCTCAGCGACCTCAATCGTCCCGATAACCCCAACCAGATGTGGGGCGGTGAGGCGGGTTGGATTGCTGATTATCCAGACCCTCACGATTTTCTCGACATCCTGTTCCGCTGCGGCAGCGCCCAAAACCATACAGGCTATTGCAACCCTGAGGTGGATGATTTACTGGACCAGGCGGGTGGGGAATACGATTCGGAGAAGCGTGAAGCTCTATATCGCCAGGTGGAGCAGACCGTGGTTGAGGAAGCGGCTTGGGTGCCTCTATTCTTTGGTGTTGATGACTGGCTCATCAAGCCCTACGTCAAGGGTGCCTACCTGCCGCCGATGGTGATTCCTAAGTACCAATATTACTCTGTGGAGCGGTAGGGGGCCAATCGGATGCTGGCCTATCTTGTTCGCCGGCTGTTGTGGCTGCCTATTCTCTTGATCATTGTCTCATTCATCACGTTTGCGTTGGGGTATTATGGCCCAGCCGATCCGATTGTGGCACTGCTGGGCCGGCACTACGACCCCGAAATAGCCGCGCAACTGGCGCACGAATACGGATTCGACCAACCTTTCTTCGTTCAATATGTCAAATATCTGGGGCGCATTGTCCATCTTGACTTCGGTGAGTCAATCAAGTATCGTAACCAACCGGTGCTGCGTCTGTTGATTCCCCGGTTGCTGATCACTATTCAGCTCAATGCAGTGTCGTCGTTTATCGGCGTCGTTATTGGGGTAGGCCTGGGGGTATTTGCAGCTCTGAAACGGGGAAGGCCAACAGATCGGATAGTCGTCTTCGGGGTCGTGTTTGGGAGGGCGGTTCCGGTCTTCGTGGCTGGTCCTATTCTGCTGTTCTTGTTTGCCCGGATGATCCCGGTGCTGCCGGCTGGTGGTTGGAACGGGATCTTCAGCCGGAGTGCAATACTGCCGGTGTTGTTGCTTTCTATAGGACCTATGGCTATATTCGCCCGTCAGACGCGGGCGGGGATGCTGGAGGTGATGGGGCAGGACTACATCCGCACTGCGCGCGCCAAGGGCATGCGCGAGATGGGGGTTGTGATCGCTCACGCACTACGTAATGCCTTCATCCCTTTATTGACCATTCTTGGCTTCTTGCTCGGCAGCCTGGTGGAGGGGACATTCCTTACAGAGACCATTTTCGGCATCCCCGGCATGGGGCAATTCGCCTTCGAAGCATTAGGTGGGCGCGATTATCCTGTAATTATCACTGTCACCTTGCTGGTGGCAATCGCCTATGCCCTGGGGAACCTGTGGGTTGACCTGTTATATGGCTTTGTAGACCCACGCATTCGGCAGGCTTAGGGGGCAATGAGTACACAAGCCAAAGCCGATTTGCGAACGGAAATGACAGGTGAGAGCACTCGGCCGCGACGGTCTCTGTGGGGCGACGTGTGGCTGCGCTTGCGACGCAATCGGCCAGCGGTGGTTGGTTTGTTAGTCGTTATCTTGATGTATCTCACGGCCATCTTTGCGCCGTTGATTGCACCTTACGAATTCGACCAGATTGACCTGGATAACGTCGGCGCTGGCCCCAGTCTCGAACACCCGATGGGTACCGATGAACTGGGACGGGATGTGTTCAGCCGTGTTGTCTGGGCGGCGCGATCCGCAGCCTTTGTGTCCATCGCCGTCGCCGGCTTTGGACTGGCGCTAGGCATCTTTTTTGGTGTCCTATCAGGTTACCTCGGCGGCTGGGTGGATACGTTGATCATGCGTCTAGGCGATGTACTCTTTGCCTTTCCTGGTTTGTTGTTTGTTTTCTTTATTGCTGCTACTATAAAGCCAGGGCTGACTGCCTGGCTGAAAGCTATCGGTCTGGATGATTTGGCTCGCTCCGATTACCTGGATTACCTGGTGGTGATCATCGCACTGAGTTTAGTGGGCTGGCCGGGCCTGGCGCGGTTGATTCGTGGTCAATTGCTGTCGCTAAAGAGGCGCGAATATATCCTGGCCGCTCAAGCTATTGGGGTGCCGACCTGGCGCATCATGCGGCGGCACTTGCTTCCCAATGCGATGCCTCCGGTCATCGTTGCTGTATCAGGGGGCATGGGGGCCATTATCCTTTCAGAGGCAACCCTTAGTTTTTTGGGTATTGGTCTGCAACCGCCCAATCCAAGTTGGGGAGCGATGCTCTATCAATATTATCCCTATTGGCGTCACGCGAGTCTTTGGCCTCTGCTGTTTATTCCGGCTGCTATCTTGGTCGTCGTTGTGCTTGCCTTCAGTTTTTTGGGCGATGGATTGAACGAGGCGCTGAATCCGCAGCTTGATTAGAGAACTCTCAATCTCTAGTCTCTGAGCCTTGATCTTATCATAAATAAAGGAGGATTGAATGGCACCTGTACTCGAAGTGAATGGGCTCAAGACCCAGTTTTTTACCCAAGATGGCGTGGTTAAAGCTGTCAACGGCATCTCTTACGAACTCAACGAAGGGGAAACGCTGGGTATCGTAGGAGAAAGCGGCTGTGGCAAAAGTGTGAGTGTTATGTCACTTATGCGGCTTATTCCTATGCCACCCGGCAGGATCGTGGGAGGAGAAGCAACATTTGAAAATCAAAACCTGATGGAGATCGATGACGACGAAATGCGGTCGGTGCGCGGTAACAAGATTGCGATGATCTTCCAGGATCCGATGACCTCCCTTAATCCGGTTCTGACCATCGGGAAACAGGTGTCAGAGGCCCTGGAATTGCACTTGGGGATGAGCAAATCAGAGGGGCGTCAGCGAACGATTGAGCTGATGGAGATGGTCGGCATTCCCTCGGCTGCAGATCGGGTTGACGATTACCCACACCAGTTTTCAGGT
>Ga0180437_10002885_pt1 | contig 26461 bp, 18 predicted proteins | sample SS_ome_4_FD_132410 | JGI IMG/M metagenome (GOLD analysis project Ga0180437, IMG submission 132410) | Hypersaline lake sediment archaeal communities from the Salton Sea, California, USA - SS_3_D_1 metaG | ecosystem: Environmental > Aquatic > Non-marine Saline and Alkaline > Hypersaline >... | reverse complement strand
TCTTTTCTTCGGCTGTTTCAGCAACCACGATTCCGGTCTGTTCAGGGAGGGCAAGCTTGAGTGGCGGCGTATCACGGCGCTGTCGGCGGTTGATGGCAGCGACATCTGGTCGAAACCGCTGAACTATCTGCGCCGGCCGGTAGTCGTGGGCGACACGATTCTTATAGAACCTCGCGCTTGCTCGGTTCGCACCGGTGACGTCAAGAAGCGGTTGCATCCGCTTACCGGCAACGAGGAAGAGTGGGAGTACCTGCGTCCGGGCCACTGTTGCAGCGCGACTTCAGCCTCACCGAACATGATTTTCCTGCGCGGCTGGTTCCTGTGGTACTACGATATGGAGAGAGACAGCGGGATGCTCCCGTTCGGCGGTATTCGTCCCGGCTGCTGGATCAACACTATACCGGCGAACGGGCTGCTGCTTTTCCCGGAGGCGAGCGCCGGATGCAGATGTTCCTATCCGGTGAGGTCAACGGTCGTCATGAAGCCGACGAGAGATGAGAACAAGACGTGGTCCATCTTCATACAGCACGGTGACATGACGCCGGTGAAACATATGGCGGTCAATTTCGGCGCGCCCGGCGACTGGCGCGACGATGACGGCACGGTCTGGTTCTGCTACCCGCATCCTCGTGGCAACCCGTTCCTGAAATACGGGGTGAACTTCAGCATCGAGCCGCAGTTTATCGGTGACGACAAGTATTTCAGCCGGAACTTCCAGGGTTTTGATGTCAAGGGGACGGATAAACCGTGGTTGTTCGCGTCGGGCTCTCGCGGGCTCACCAGTTGTGTGCTGCCGCTTATCGGTGAGGGACAGGATGCAGCAAGGTACACCGTACGGCTGTACTTCGTTGACACGGAGAACAGTGAAGCCGGACAGCGTGTGTTCAACGTGGCGTTGCAGGGTAGAACCCAGCTCAGAAGCTTCGATATCGTCAAAGAGGCCGGCGGTCCTAACATCGCCGTGGTCAAAGAGTTCCGAGGGATCAAGGTGAGGGACGGACTTCAGGTCGAGCTCGTACCAAGAGTCGACAACCCGACTGCGGAACAAGCGCCTCTCATCAACGGTATCGAGGTTATCAGAGAATCGTAGGCAGCCGGTTCAGGATGTTGGAAAAGCCGCCTCCCGCTTGGGGCGGGCAAAAGGCTGCAGCGCACGGAGGTAGGCAAGGGGTTGCAACCCCTTGTCTGATAGACTCTCGGGATGACCTTCGTAGCAAGGTGCGAGGATGTTGCGGACTCAGACTCTAAGCATTCGCAGTTTCCTCGACGATCTTGATCTCTTCATCTGTGAGACCATACAGCTCATACACAAGCTGGTCAATCTGTCGGTCGGTGGCGTCGATCTGGCGTTGGAGAACAGTCTTGTCATGCGCCGTCTTCGCCGCCGCCAACTGCTTGTGCAGCGACAGCATCTGCTCAACTAGCTCAACCATCCGCCCGTGGCGGGCCACGTCCTCCGGGTCGTCAAAGTTGATGGTGCGGATAGGAAGCTGCTCCAGGTGCTTCTTCTTCACCTCCGCGAGCGCTTCTCCTCGTTCGGGGTTAAGGGTTCCATAGTAGAATCCCGTGGTGCTGGAGTTCAGGATCCCAAGAAGGTACATTAAGGTTGGGCTATCCTCAGCCGGAAGAATAATGTGGAGATTGTTTCGGCAGATGAACGAATCGTCAATGAGGGTCGCAATGATACTGTCCCCCGTCTGCCTGCAAATGATCTTCTCAGGTGCCGAGAATATTCTCGGGTCACGCGGGGCCGCCAGCCAAGGCCCGTACGAGATCCAAGAATCGTTATTCCACTTGTTCTTGTAACGCTGAATCAGGCTTCCTCTTAGAAGGGGTTTGAATGTGTGGTCTCGCTTCGTCTTGCTCACGAAAGGTTTCTCGGCTAAAACTCTTTTGGTTTGAGGCGGATTCCCTTTTCCGACCTCAAACGGTTTGACGCCGTTATAGATCCTGCAGATTCTCTGAAGTCTGACGGTCATAGATTCAACTTTTGACACGACCGCGGCTGCTTCCTCAGTGAGCCAGATGCTAAATGGCTGTCCCTTCTTCGCTGCCCATTGCGATTGCGCAGTACGATGCTCCTTCGCTACCCCGTCCTTTCCGAGGATGGTTACGTTGACCTTTGTCCCTTTTGCCTGTCCCTTTGTGATGATCACAATTTCGCAGTCAACAGTTGCTTTCTTGAATACAGGAGCGCAGTAGTGAACGATTTGCTCTACTCGGAAGTTTTCCAAAACGAACCTGCGGAAATCAGACGCGCCAAAGACTAGTTCCCACGTGTTTGGCGTGATATAGCCCAACCTGCCACCGTTCTGCAACAGATGCTCGAGGCATTCGACATAGAACAGCATGTAACTGTCGAGGCTAGCGGGCACATCTGGATATTTCGCCCTGAGGTAATGCTTCTCGGGATTCGCCAGAACCGCTCCATACGGCGGGTTGCCGATGACGACGTCGAATCCGGCGCCGGGAGGGAGGCAAGGGGCAGCAGCCCTTTGTCTGGAGGGTGTGGCAGATGGCGCAGTGTCGGGGGCGAGGCAAGGGGTTGCAACCCCTTGTCTGGAAGCGGCGGCAACCGGCCCGAAGCCGGGGATTACGCAATGTCGTCGGGCAAGGGGTTGCAACCCCTTGTCCCAGGTGTGGATGATGGTGTCGCCCCAGGTTTCCTGGTGTTTGAGCTGGTTTTGGTTGATGTAGTCGTATATGCGTGCCGCATCGTTCTCGGTCTCGATGTGTTTTCGGTTGAACTTCTGTGCCCAAACGTGAGCGCCCTTGGTGCGTTGGCGTCGTTCGTTGATGGCCTGGGCGCTGAAAATCTTGAGCATACGTACGCGAGCCGCGAGGGTCTTCTGGTCGGCCGCAGGAAGCATGGCGTGAACGTGGTCCGGCAGGACGTTGAGCGCGGCGAACGCAAACCCGTGTCGCCGGGCGGTGTCGAAGAGCGACTCCGCGACGGCGATTTGCTCCTCCGGGGTTAGGACAAGGGGTTGCAACCCCTTGCCTTGAGGGTCTGTGACACCGAATTGGACCATGCGTTCGGACACGCGTGAGTTGTGAGTGACGAAGGTGACGAACCAGAGGTCTTCGGCGTCGCCACACATTATTTCGGGGAACTCAGCTTTCCAGTCGAATGCATTGATGCGGTATCGTTCTTCATCATCGAACATGGTCATCTGTTGGCCAGCGCGGGGACAAGGGGTTGCAGTGCCGGGAGGGAGACAAGGGGTTGCAACCCCTTGCCTAAAGAAATCGGGCCCGATGAGCGAGTTGCCGCACTTGATATTGTTGCCGAGGTCAGGCAGAGCTCGTTCGTGGAAGAGTTCGAGCGTCCTGCCGATAGTCTCGGATGATTCGCCTTCGAGGACTTTGAGCAGCAGGGACAGTTTCGTCACCTCGACAGCCTGCGGGTCAATGTCCACACCGTAGATGTTGTTCAGCAGGATCCGTTTGCGCTCGGCGGTAGTCAACCGCCACTCGCCGCCGGGACCCTGATAAACGCGAGGAGGCCGTTTTTTCGCCCATTTTTCCGGCCCGTCGTTCGTATACCAATCGCGATGCCAGTCGAGAAGGTACTGGTATGCGCCGATGAGGAATGAACCGGAGCCGCATGCAGGATCGAGGATACGCAGGCGCGCTACGCGCGTAGGGGTTAGGGACTTGGGGCTAGGTGCCGGGGATTTGGGAGCTGGGGATTTGGGGTTCGAGGTTAGGGTTTCGGTTTCAGGGAACGGATAAGGCCGCTGAGCAGTTTTCCTACTTTTTGAACCCGATCCTGAATTGCGCGAACCTGCGCCGGTTTCACGAACTGGAGTTTCATCATCAGCAGGATGTAGGTTTCCAGTTCCGTTAACGATCCCTTGGCTATTGACAGGTGGTTCAGGAAGACTTTCCGGTGGTTCGATCCATGTCCTTCCGCAATATTCGCAGGTACCGAAACGGCTGCTCGACGCATCTGTGATTTCAGACCGAACTTCTCGCTTTCGGGCAGTTTTTCGCTGAGCTTGTAAGCGGCTGCTACCAGCTCCATGGCCTCTTGCCACACTTGAAGATCTCTGTAACTCTTGATCGGTTGGCTCATGCTCTTCTCCACATTCCCTAACGCCTGGCCCCGAATCCCCAGCCCCTCGTCCCTTCTTCTTGCACATAAAGCATGTACCGTCGGCCTCCGCCGGATAGTCCCACAGCAGTCTACCGACGGTGTTCTTGACGATGTAGTCGACGATATAGGTTGGTGTGTAATAGACGCCGCCAGCTTTCTTGACTTCCGGTTTGTCCTCGACCTTGGCCTGGTGCCCGGCGGTAAGCCGGATGACCTTTCCCAGGAACTGCTCGTACACCTGGCCGAGGATGTCGGCGGGGAAGACCGAGAACTCGTACGGGCTGTCGGGATAGTAGAGGTGGCGGATCATGTCCTTGAGGGGTTTATCGTCGATAGCGAGCTTGAGCGTCAGCTCGTCAGGCGGTTCCCGCCGCTCCTTCTCCTTGCGAAAATGGAACAGGCCGGAGTTGTAACGGTCGTCAGCTTGAGAGAACAGTTGGCAGAGCCGTTTGTAAACGCTGTCTCCGTTCAGGAGCGCCATGAGCCGTCCGTAAATTTCAACGCCTCTGTCCTCGCATATGCGCAGAAAGATGATGCGGTCGATCGTTCGCTGCACGGCGAAATTAAGTTCGCGTTGGGTGAGGTCTGCGTTGCGCAAGGCGATATTTCGAGCGAGCATCTCGCGCCACGACTCGATGTCTTTTAGGAAAGCGGTGTCAACCTCTGCGGTGCCTTTCTTGGCCTTGGTCGATTCGACATACTTGTCGAAAGATCCCATCAGTACAGCGTCACGTGAGAAGATCGACTCGATCTCGTCCCACCGGTCGGGGTAATCCGTGTAGGTGACGTACTGTATGCGCGCTGCGGACGCCTTGTCGGTTTTGACGGGTTTAACGCGGCAGTCGTAAACGGCAAACTCTTCGAAATCGGTGAGGATGCTGAGCGGCAGCTTGGCGGTCCAGGCGTACCGCCGGAGCTGGTATGCGGGATGAACGTCGGCCTTGATGTCAACAGACGGTTTCTTCGCTTCCAGGAAGAACTTGCGCGTGCCCCCGATGCGGAAACAGTAGTCCGGCGCTTTGGTAGCGCCGCCGACTTTGATGGCGTCCTCGTGTATGACGTCCTTGTATGCTTCCGCGTAACCTTTCTCGTTGTTCACATCCCAGCCAAGGGTCATGAAGAACGGATCGACGAACTCGTGTCGAAGCTGGGTTTCTTTGTACTTGCCGCTGCGATAGGCGTCGCGATTGCGGTCGAACAGGTCGATAAGTTCGAGGACTCTGTTGGGAACGGCCATCTGTTCCGATCTCCGGCGGTTGTAAGAGAGTCAGAGTTGGCGCGATTTCGGTACTAATGTACCGCTTCTGATGCTGGAAGTCAAGAGTAATTGGCAGATTTGCGGGTCGGGGGGATCTTATTCGTACCTGAGAGCTTCGACGGGGTCGAGCCGGGCGGCTTTGGTAGCGGGGTAGATGCCGAAGACGATACCTGTCATCACGGATACGCCGAAAGAGAGCACTATGATAGCGGGCGATACGATAGTGGGCCATTGGGCGTAAAGCGTGATGGTCCGGGACAGAGACAGACCGACGAGCACGCCGATAATCCCTCCTACCATGCTGAGCGTGACACATTCGATGAGGAACTGTTCGAGCACGTCCCGCTGGCACGCGCCGAGCGAGCGACGTATGCCTATCTCGCGCGTGCGTTGCGTGACGGTCGCGAGCATGATGTTCATGATACCTATCCCGCCGACGAGCAGCGATATGCCGGCGATACATCCCATGACGACGTTGAAAATGTGCTGTGTCTGCTGGCTTTGACGAAGCAGCTCTTCCGGCACGACGATCTCGAAATCCTCTATCTGTTCGTGACGGCGTATCAGGATTCGGCGCATCAGAGCGGCCGTACCGCGGAGATACCGGGCTTCGCTAACCTTGATCGATATCTCGCTCAACGGTTTGCCCGGATCGTGCGCGAACCGGGCGAACGCGGTGGTCATCGGAATGTAGACGTCGCGGTCGAGGTTGCGTATCTCGATGACGGTTTTTCCCTCTCTGCCCTTACCTCGCCGTTCCATAACGCCGATCACGGCGAACCAGATGTCGCCGACCTTGATCATCTTGCCGAGCGCTTCGTCGAACGAGAATATCTCGCGTTTCAACTCTTCGCCGAGCACGCATACCTTTGCGCCGCGCCGGACGTCTTCCTCGTCGATAAACCTTCCGTCCCGCACTCTGGCGTCTGACACTTTGAGGTAAACCGGTTCGATGCCGATCACGTTAGCTTCAGGGCTTTTCGCCCCCGCCTGAACCTTCTGTTCCAGCTCGGTAAGACCGGCGACCGCCTCGACGTGCGGGGATATGTCCGCTATGGCGTGCGCGTCTTCCATCTGGATTCCGCGCACGTTCTTTCTGCGCGCATCCTCGAGGTTCTTGCCGTGCAATTCGACGGGTTTGACACGGATGTTGTTGGCACCGAGCAGCTTGATCTGTTCGACCGCCTCGGACTTCGCGCCTTCGCCGATCGATACCATCGCGATAACCGCCGCCACGCCGAACACGACGCCGAGCATCGTCAGAAACGACCGCAGCTTGTGCGAAAGCAGTCCTTTAAACCCAATTCTGACGCTTTCACCCAGATGCAAGAGTTACCCCTCTCACTTCCTCGAGCGGTTGAGTGGGTTCTTCGAGAAGGACTTCATCTCCCTCTTCGAGTCCCTCCATAATCACTACCGCCTCGTTGTTCCTGTCGCCGATCGCCACGTCTCGCGTGACGACCTGGTCGCCCTGTTTCAGGTACACGAAACTCGAGTCGCCCCGTTTGAAAACCCCTTTCACCGGAACCGATAGCACGTCGTCGAGTCTCTCTATGACTACGTTGACCCCGACGGTCATGCCGGGTCGCAGCGCTTTGTCCGTGCCGTCCATCTTCAGAAGCGTCTCGAACACGCGGACGCCGGTGTACTCTTCCTCGTCCACAAACCCTATCCCATCCGAACGAGCCCTGGGTATCGCCAACTGGCTTATGTACACTATCTCCGCGTCAAACCTGAGGTCCGGCAGCGCGTCGACCGTGACTTCAACCGGCTGGCCTACGTCGACCCTGTCGATCTCGACCTCCTCGATCTGCGACGCTATACGGAACTCGCTCAAGTCGGGGATGGTAGCCACCGGATAATACGGATAAACTTGGTCACCTTCCTTGATCTTGTCTCGACGGCGTTTCCCGTGAAGCACCATACCGTCCACGGGCGCTTTGATAACCGACGATTCCAACTCATCTTCGATCTCTCTCGTCTCTTTCTCGGCGCCGGCGTACCGAGCGTCCGCTTCGAGAATCTCCGTCTTGATCACTCTCTCCTGGACGTCCTGTTTGATGAGCGCCTCGGTCAGGCTTGATTCCGCCTTGACGAGCGCGTGTTTCTTGTTTCTACACTCTTTCCTCTGTAACCGGACCCGTTCCCACGCGATCAATCCTCTCTCGGCCAGCGCCTCGTACTTTTCAGCCAGCGCCTCCGCTTCGTTAAGTTCCGTTTCGGCATAGTCGCGTTCAGCCCGCGCGGTTTTGACATCGACTTCGCTCTCTTTCCGCTGCAGATTGAGCCGTTGCCGATGTTTCTCCTTCATGGCTGTATAACCCTTGAGCTGCGATTCCCATCGCAGTTTACGCTGTATAATCTCGGTGGTGTCGAGCCACGCAATGGGGTCGCCTTTCTTGACGATGGTTTCCTCGTCAATAATCCGCGTGAGCTTTCTTCCCCACCACCGGCCGCTGAACGAGGTGCTCACGCTGGTTGATTTCAGGGCTTTTAGCACGCCGACCTCGCCGATAGCCACCGTGAACGGTCCGCGCTCGACCTTGGCTGTCGGGATCTCCTCGGCGACCGTGTCCTCTCCGCGCGTGATATAGTAAACGCCAAACCCTGCCATTCCCAGTATGGAAACCACAAAGATGGCTAGAATACGCCTCATGATTGGCCGTTACGCCTCCATTTCAGGGTTGTCCATCGTGGTCAACAATGTTGCCGTCTCTCATTCTGATGATCCGGTTGCTGTGGCTTGCGATCTCCGACTCGTGCGTCACAACAATGACGGTTTTGCCCCGCTCGTTTATTTCGCGGAACAGCTTCATGATATCCTCGCCGGTCTTGGTGTCCAGGTTGCCCGTCGGTTCGTCGGCGAGCACGATTGCCGGGTCGTTCACCAGCGCTCTGCCAATTGCCACCCGCTGGGTTTCTCCTCCGGACAACTCAGACGGTATATGGTTGATTCTGTCTTCAAGCCCCACAGAACGCACGATGTCCCGCGCTCGGCTCAGACGGTCCTTCCTCCGAACACCGTAGTAAAGCATAGGGATTTCCACGTTGTGAAGCACGTCCTCTTGCGCTAACAGGTTGAACGATTGGAAAACGAACCCGACCTTCTCGCATCGAATCCGCGAAAGCGCCCTGTCGTCGAGCGTGCTAACCTCCGTACCGTCAAGGAGATACGTACCGCCCGTCGGCTTGTCAAGACAGCCGAGTATGTGCATCAGGGTGGACTTGCCGGAGCCGGACGGGCCCATTATCGAGACAAACTCGCCCGGTTTGATATGAAGCGTAACGCCGTCCAGCGCGTGGACTTCCTGCTCCCCTTTTCTGTAAACCTTGGTTATGTGTTCCGCTCTAATCATAGTCTGGTCGACCTGCTCCGTACAGCTTCCGGATAATTCGCTGCGTATCGTCAGTGCGGGAATCCATGAACAGGCTCAGGAGGTCAATTCGGGCTTTTTCAGTGCAACCAGCTCGCCGGGTTCGACTCCGCTCTTGACAATAACGTAGTTGTCGTTCGCTGCACCGGTCTTAACGGAACGCTTCTCGAAGCGGTCGCCGTCCTTCACATAGACCACCTTCTCCTCGTCGGTCTCACCGTCGAACACCGCCTCGAGCGGGACGTGCGTCGCATCCGGAATGATATCGGCGACGATAGTCACGTTTGACGTCATGCCCTGGCGCAATCGCGGGTCAACCTCCTCCAGTTCGACCGTGATGTCGAAAGTCCGGAGCCCGGCGCTTGACGACCTGTCGCCGTGGAAATGTCTGCTGCGGCTCTTGTCCTCGGCCAGCGTCGCCTTGTTTGTCACCTTTCCTTTCAGCAGCAGCTCCGGGAACGCCACCAAACGGATCTCGGCCTCCTGGCCCTCCTTCACCATAGCGCTGTCCATCTCGTTAATCTGCATCATGGCGGTCATGGTTGACATATCCGGAACTTCGGCGACCTTCTGCATTTGCCATACCTGGTCGCCCTCCTGTATCTTCTCATATCCGCTTCCTTTCCACATGTTCTCGTACACGATGATACCGGAAACGGGTGCTTTCAGGATCGTATCCTTGAGTTCTTGCTGCGCTTTCTCGAGCTGCCTCTTTTTCTGTTCGTAGTCCGCCTCGGCGTTCTGCGCCTCGGCGACCCAGATCTTCCGGTTGGTTTCAAGCTGTCTTTGAGCTTTCTCGAGACTTATCTCGGCCTTGTCTATGTTGAGTTTGGCGCCTAGCACGCGTGACCGGGCGACTATCAGATCCCTTTCCGCCACCAATCCCTTTGCCACGAGCCGTTCGGTCTTCTCGAACTCCTCGACCGCGTCTTCGTAGAGGGTCTTGCTGTGCGCTACATCCTTGGTCGACTGCTCGACCGTAAGCACCGCGAGTTCCTCCTGCAGCTCGTTGTTTTCGCGGGTCTTCTTCAAGTTTGCTTCCGCCACTTGTGCGCTGACCTCGAGCTCCTTGATCTGTTCCTCGATCTGTTTCGTCTCCATCCATAGGAACGGTTCGTCCTTCTCGACGAACGTACCTTCTCGAAGCATCTTGGTGACCTTACCCTGTGATTCTGTGGTGACTGCCGCCGTCTTCTTGGCTTTCAGATACCCGACCTCCCTCACGGTAACGCGGAACTGCCCTTTAGCCACCTCCGTAACCGGCACCTCGTCATCGGATTTCTTGATGCCTCGGTTCACGAAAGCATAGCTGCCCACTGACATACCGACCAGAACCAGAACTATGACAATGTATCGTGCGATTCTCATAAGTTAACTCCGTATCGCCGTTCCACAGGTTCTCCAGTGGTAAAATCCAGTTGGGCGAGCGCGTCTTTGTAGCTCAAGAACAGACTCACGTAACTCGCCTCAGCATCTGTCAGTTTTGCTTGAGATTCAGCGCGGTCAAAGATGCTCATCAGGCCTAAGTCATACCTTTCAGCGGCTCCGGCCTCCGATAGTTGCGCATTCTTGACGGCCCTGTACGCCGACCCCAGTCTAAGTTCGAGCGTTGTGACGGACCTCACGCTGCTGTCAACCTGGTTCAGTATCCGGCGCCGCATCTGTTCGAGGTTGTTGTGAGACTGGCGGAGCGCGATCCTGGCTTGGCTGTATTGCTCTCTTTCACGAACCAGTCCGAATGGAACCGAGAACTGCAACCCGGTCACCCACTCGCCTTCCTTGAGATGAAACGCGCGGCTCAGAGTCGATCCGCTGTCCGCAAGACCCATGCTCGCGAAGAAACCCAGTTCGGGCAGCAAAACGTTTTTCGCCACTAGTACCGCAATCTCGCGGTTTTCGAGCGCCCGCTTCTGCTGTAAATAGTCCAACCTGCGCTCCAGCGCTTTGTTCTTGAGCTCTTCCATGTCCAGTGGCCGGGGTGTAAACGTCGGCTGGTCGGCTGTGAAATCAATTTCCAGCTCGGGACTGGGAGCGAGCGTGACCTCTTTCTCAGGGACTACGCCCAGGAGGAAACGCAGCTGGATCTTTGCGTCCCTTAGACTGTTCGTCGCCTGCGTAACATTCTCCTCAAATCCGGCAACTTGAAGTTCTTGAGTGGCGATGTCAATCTCAGCCTCTTCCCCCTCCGTCACAAGTATCTTAAGCCGTTCCAGCGAGTCACGAGACCGGTCGAAAGCATCCACGCGCACCTGCAAAAGCCTTTCCGACTCGATCACCCTGTGGTATTGTTCAGTCACGGCCAAGATGTGCCCGCGTATAGCGTCCGTGAGAACCATTTCGGCGATATCTTTGTTGATCTCCGCGATCTTGAGGTTTGCGGCCGCTACGTCCGGACCGAACCCCTCGATCAACGGCTGCTGGAAATCCACGCTTACGGCGGACGCATACTCCTCACCATCCGCGTACCTGTCGTCCCTCTCGCCCTGGCCGACTACGGAAAGCGATCCGCCGTACTCGAAGTTCTTCTCAACGGAGGCGGACACTAACGAGCTGCGAAGCTCGCCGGTGCTCGGTATCTCCTGGCCGAAATCCTGTGCCGCGTTGACGTAGAGTACGGGAAGGAAGTCGCCTCGTGCAGCACGGTACGCCGATTCGGCGGCAAGAAGGCTTTCGCGCTGGTTCTTGAGAGGCGGGTATTCAGCCAGCGCTATCTCTATGCACTGATCAAGTGTGAGGTTCTGGTACATCTCGTCGGCGGCAAAGATCGGGCTCTGAAACGTGCTCAGGCACACGACGAGTCCGAAAACAGCTAGGGTCCGCGGCAATTTGCCGCACCTGGTGTAAATACCCATTTCTCCGTCCTGTCAGGGAAGTTGGACCGGGGTTTATCGTGGTCGGAACCTGCGTTGCTCCCCTTCATATGTCAATAACGAAGAACCGCCGATTATGTTGTACAAGAACCACATAATCCGGCTCTCCGGCCGCGTTTCGCTCGCGGCAGGTACTAAGGTTACCAAGATCCGCCCTCAAATATCAATCCCAATGAGTATATGGCAAGTGGAAGCGAAACCGATCAGTTTCAGCGCGTTGCGCGCGCCGGATGCTTGGCAAAGCAATCCGTCAACGGTGGCGAAACCAGTCTAGTTTCAGTGGTTCCCAAAGGAAGGCAGCAATCGGGATCAGGGAAAGTGTTACGTGGAATGCGGTCTCGGCGTAGCCCGTCTGATCCCTTCCGAAGATGGGCTCGCCCTCCCAGTAGAACAGCATGAGTAACACAGCGGCGCTTATTGACGCCAGGACCAGAATCGCAGGAAGGTCGCGAGCCGTCAGGACTCTGCGTCTACAAGCCAAGGTGACAAGCACTGCCATCGCAATCAGGAGTATCAGCGATAGCCCCCACATAGAACCCGCGTTTGTTGGCGCCGGTAATATCCCAGGAATAACAACGAACAAGGACACGGCATAGAAGACCAACAGAACACCCGACAGCGGTAAGCTCAGCCACAGAAGCGCCCAAGCGAGCACAAAGTGGCCGCAAGCGACAAGTATGAACGTCAGCCCCGACGTGCCTAGACGCACCGACTGCGCCGAGAGGAATGCGCTCTCCAGCCCAGCCAGACACGCCGGCAAACCGAGCACTGCTAGCAGGATGGCGGCGATGAGAGCGTAAGTCAAGCACAGACTAACCGCACCCACCTTGAATCGGGCAGCGGCCAGTTGTCTGGTGCGCATCGGCCGCGTCATGACAAAGGAGGAGAACCCTGAAACCAGGTCACGGTGGTCCATTGCGGGAGTGAGCATTCCCACAATGAAAGCTGCAATCAGTGGGCAGAGGAACAGGCCCATACCGATGATCAACGCCGCCTGTTCTGCCCAGACTGCCGCCCAGGGTGCCGTTCTTGCGGTGAGCCAAGGTGCAATTCTTGCCCTAAGCGCGTCCGGACCGAGGTAGGCGCAAACAATGAATGAAAGTGCCAGAAAGGCTATCCCCACGATGGGAACATACCTCCCTGTCCGCTTCCATTCAAACCACAGTTGTGCGTGTGCTCCCGAGGCAAAACGGTCGCGGCGTGCCGCGCACTGACGGAGCATCGTTGCTAAGCGTCTGCGGATGCCCGTCCATGCTCCGCGGCGGTCCAGGGCGACACCGACAAACGCGATCAGGTAGCTTAGACCCGCGAGGGCGGGCATCAAGGCTGGCAGCGGTGCATCGGTATAGTATGGCTCGGGAGCGAGCTTGATCAGCGCCCTGAAGATGCCGCCGGAGCTCCGAAGAAGAAGCATGAACCCGATCACTGCGGCCGTCAGGACTCCAGCCGGCAACCACGAAACCGCCTGGAGTAATGCTATCAAAACTACGAGCAACAAGGGCATTTCCCACAGGAAGCTGGCGTCGAGATACTTGTCGGCAAACAGCAAGTAGTGCGTAACGAGCATAGCAAAGGCCAGCAAACCCAGAGCCGCTAAGCGCGAGAAGAGCTCACACGTCACGAGAACATGGGTCCGCACGGGCAGCGTGTACAACCGCGCCGGCATCGTCGGCCGCAAGTCATTCAGCTCGGAGTGGGAAAAGAACAAGAAGGCAATGAATACGGCCATGGACAGGATCAACATCACAAGACTCAACATACCCCTCGGATTATAGTTATGCGTCTTGCTGAGGGTGTAATCTAGCAATGAGGCAGCAGCCATAAGCAGAAAGGCGAAGAGCATCGGCCAGCGCAGTCGCCGCCACTGTTCCCAGAGCAGTGCGTGCACAGGTGATCGCATAACCTAAATCTCCCTGGGTTCGGCTTGCCCGGCCTTTACACGCGCCACGAAGACTTCTTCCAACGAAGGGGCTCCCTCCTCGACAACTTGGGCGTCTATCTCGCGCGCCGCTTGCTTCAGCGCGTCCAACCGCCCATCGCATACCGCGCTCCATTCGTTACCACGCCCGTCCCACCACAGCGCCCCGGGCAGCTCGGGTGGTGCGGTGCGAGTAGTTGCGAATCGGAGCGTGACACGCCAATGTCGTTCCTTGATCTCGTCGATCGGTGCGGCGAGCGCCATCTTGCCTTTGTGGATCATCGCCACGTAATCGGCCACACGTTCCACCTCGTCGAGAAGGTGCGAGGAGAAGAGAACGGTCCGGCCTTCCTCCGCCACAGTGCGTATGATAGCCGTCAGAATGTCGCGGCGTACCACCGGGTCGAGTCCGGACGATGGCTCGTCGAGCAAGAGCAGTTCCGGCCGGTGAGCCAGCGCGATCAGCAATCCCGCTTGTGCGCGTTGGCCGCGGCTGAGGTTGCTGATCCTGGCCGACGGGTCGAGGTCAAAGGTCTTGCGCAGATCCTCCGCGTAAGTCTCGTCCCATTTGGGGTAGAACGCCTGCGTGTACATCATTAGCTCACGCACGCGCATCCAGTTCGGCAGGTCGCGGTTCTCGGAAAGGTAGCCGATTCTGCCGAGCACCTCCTCGGGCTTCTCTATCGGGTCAAGGCCGAACACGCGTACTCTGCCCGTCTCCGCTTTGAACAGACCGAGAAGGTGCTTGATCAAAGTTGTTTTACCGGCACCGTTTTCGCCCACCAGGCCGAAAACAAGGCCGCGCGGCACAACGAGGTCCACGTTGTCCAGGGCGACTGTCTTGCCGAACCGACGAGTAAGGCCCTGGACCTCTACCGGATGCTCTACTGACACATCGCTCTTGCTCATCGTTTACGATCCTCTCTAGTGAAAAGCTTGGCCCGTTTCTTGATAAGCTGAGTGAGTTCGTCCAGATCGAAATCCAACTGCTGCGCTTCAACCAGGAGCGCGTCGATGCGGCCTTCCACAATTCGGGCACGCTCGCCCCGAGCCAGCGGTGAGCCCTTATCCGAGACATACGTGCCGGCGCCGCGTCGCTTGGTGAGAATGCCGGCCGTTTCCAGTTCCCTATAAGCGCGTGCCACGGTGTTCGGGTTGATAAGAAGCTGTTCGGCAAGCACGCGGATCGGCGGCAGCTCGTCGCCCTGGCCCAAACGACCGGAGGCCAGGAGATACTTGATCTGGTTCACGATCTGGAGATAGATCGGCACGCCGTCGTCGAGCGAAATGTGTAACCGCATTCGTGCCGTCTCCTATCTTTGCCCGCCCCTTTTCAGGTGTTGCTCACCGCCATCGCGCACAAATTGTATTAATACAATAACACAATCTCTCGCGTTTGTCAAGTGGATTTTTCAGGGCCTGGAAGAATCTCGCCGGAGGGCGGATAGGTGGCCGACAATAGGGTAGCTTGGGCGTTCCGAGAACGATGTTGATCCGGGAATGCTTCCTCTTGTTCCTTCTTACGGCCCTTTCATCGCGCTAGTAACGCTTGTCTCCACCCGGCATGGAGCAGGTCGGTCAGTTCCTTCACGACGGAAGCGTACTCGGGCACGTCGGCCACGTTGACGTTCTCCTCGGGATCTTTGAGATGGTCGTAAAGCTCGATCGCACGGAAACCTTTCTCGGATACGGCCCACTCGGTGAGCCTGTACCGGTCGGTGCGAATCGAGTGGCCCATTCCTTTTCCCACACCGGTTATGTTGCGCGGGTACTGGCTGAAAGCAGCTTTCTTCAACGGGCGGTCCGGGTTGTCGAACAGAGGCACGAGACTCGTGCCCTCCAGCCCTTCCGGCAGCGGCAGTCCGCACAGGTCGGACAGTGTCGGGTAGATATCCACGAACTCTGCCAGCGCGTCGGTCTTGACACCTGGTTTCTTCAGTCCCGGCGCGCTGAAAATCAGAGGGGAATGGACAGCGTTCTCAAAGTTGGTGTGTTTGCACCATAGGCCGTGGTCGCCCAGATGCCATCCGTGGTCGCCCCAAAGGACAATAACCGTGTTCTCACGTAGGCCGAGCCGAGCCAGCTCGTCCACAACGCGTCCAATCTGCGCGTCCGTGTAACTTGCGGCGGCATAGTAGCCTTTGATGAGCTCGTGCGCTTTCCGATCGCTCAGCGGACCGGACGCCGGGATGTCGCTGTAGTTTCGGAGCTCTCCCCAGTTGGTTAGCGCGAACTTCGGCGCGCCTTTGGGCGGGAACGGGTTGGACGCAAGCCGGATCTTGTCGTCCGGGTAGAGATCGAAGTACTTCTTTGGTGCGATGAACGGCAAATGAGGTTTCAAGAAACCCACCGCCAGGAAAAAAGGTTTGTCTTTAACCTTGCGCAACGTTTCGATAGCGGCATCGGCAATTTCGCCGTCTTTGAGTTCGCTGTCGCCGACGTCCGGCGCTTCCCATGACGGTCCTCTCGGTCTATACCTGCGCCTGACCCTGAGTGGTAGACCTGATTTCGGATCTCGTATCTCAACTTGGCTGCCTCTGCGTTTCTGTTGTGACCCTCGCCCGAGTTTCTTGGCAAGTTCCTTTACGATAGCGAGAGATTCTTCGGTATGGTACGTGGCGGCCTTGGGAAACCACGAGGGCTCGCTCCAGGACGCCGGATCGTCGAGTCCGCCGTGGTAGATCTTGCCGAAGGACTGCGTGTGGTAACCGTGTTCTTTGAAATGTTGAGGCAGCGTCACAACGTCGGGCAGGTTAAGGCGGAAATGTGTGTTCAGGTCGTACACCTTGGTTGTGTCGGGTCTCCGGCCGGCCAACAGGGAGGTCCGCGAGGGGCTGCATACGGCCTGCTGGCAGTACGCGCGCCTGAAAAGCACGCCGTCGGCGGCCAACCGGTCGATGTTGGGCGATATAACGACCGGGTCGCCGTAACAGCCGAGCTGAGGACGAAGATCGTCCACGGCTATGAACAGAACGTTATACTTGCGTTTTTCACCCGCCGCGACGCCTGCCGACGTGCCCCGCAACAAAGCTGAGCCCGCACCCGCGAGGCCCATTGCGATGAACCGTCGTCGTGAATGTTGGGTCATGTGCTTCGATCCTCCCTCAGTGTCTCGATAATGCCGGGTTCCCAACAGTGATCAATCTCAATTGATCATGCCATTTTACGGTCGCGAAAGCAATCCAGGACGCCGCTGGTCTAGCGATTGTGGGAGGGCGAGGCTCCCGCCGAGCCGGCAGGCGGAAGAGACGAGTGACAGACAGGAATGTCTGTCCCACCAAAGGAAGTGGCGATTGTGGGAGGGCGAGGCTCCCGCCGAGCCGCCTCGGGACCTCGCGACGTTGCTGCATAACGGCTCCGCAGGAGCGTCGCCCTCCCGAAGGCTTTCGGGTATGGAAAAGATAACAGGGCGGAGCAAGGCCCGCCCCTACCGAAACACATGACATCCGTATGTTGGTAGAGACGCCCCGCAGGAGCGTCGCCCTCCCGAAGACTCTCGGGTTTGGAAAAGATAACAGGGCGGAGCAAGCCCCGCCCCTACGGACCGAGACGATGTCGGTGTTGCGCTAAGGACGCCCCGCCGGGGAAGTCTCTACAATCGGGATCCGTCGGTGCGCGATCTGATTACAGTGCTGGTGGGACGGACATTCCTGTCCGTCACGGCGTTGCCGGCGTACGCCCGGGGACTTCAGGTTCGGCGATATCGTATGCGGTGAACCCGAGGTAACGCGTTGAGTTCTCCAAGTAGTCGGCGAGGCTGGTGGCGACAACGCGGCCCGCTTGCGAACTCGCGTGGTACAGTAACCCTTTACCCTGCTCGTCCCGAAGGTAAAACCCACAGTGCAGCGCGAACAACCAGTCCACTTTGCCGACAAACACGATCAGTGCCGGGCTCGGAAGGCTCTTCTCGGCCGCTCGGACGTCCGCCGAAGCCAAGTAGACCAACTCGATCGTACGATCGGACGTATCTCGACCAAGCTCCGGCGCATTCACCCTGTCGAAGAAATTTTTTCGGCTGATCTTCCGCGATACTGTTCTCGTTGGGACACCGAGCTTTCGGGTCACGTCGCGGCAAAACGTATTGTCGGCGATCCAATCCGAGATCATGAAGTGGTTACGATTCTCGAACGATACTTGATCGTCCCTATATCGTATCCGACGGAGCGTTTCGAGCGCCTCTTCGTAAGAGGCCGATGCCGCCAACGCGATGGTCTGTTCGACAAAGGTCACGCAGTCCGCGCGGGTGAGATCGATGAGCGGATCTTTGTCATATTCCCCCTGAGATCCCTCACCCAACGGCCCGTCGGCATAAGGCGTGCCGAGACTTCGCTTGGCCACCTCCGCCAAGCGGGCGCTGAAATTCGGCTCGTGAACGGATAGGTCGGCGAGGTAGGAATCGAGCGCCGCTTCGGGCATCTTGAAGATCGGCGGGCTCGCCGCGCCCAGAAACAACAATGCGGCGCCTAGAAACAGCGCGAGACGATATCTGTTCCAGCGTGGCCGATCGAGCTTCTTAAGGCGTGTCATGGCGTAAGCATCCTCTCACACTCAAGGCTTGACCGCTACCTTGAGCCCTTCGTGCTTCTCCGCCGCGTCAAAGGCGGCACGGATGTCGTCCAGCGGAAACCGGTGCGTGATACAGCGTGCGACGTCGACGACGCCCTTCTCGATCAGCGCCATAGCGATCCGGTGGTGGCGCGGTACGCTCCCGTGCGAGCCGAGCACGAAACACTCCTTGTAGTGGATGGTGTTGGACGGCACGTCCAGGTTGCGTGCATCTTTGCCGAGACCTCCAAACAGGTTGACGCGACCGTGCTTTGCGACCATCTTGATAGCCTGTTCGTGGGCTTCAACCGAGCCGCATGTCGTCACTACGACGTCCGGTCCCCGGCCGTTCGTAATCTCGCGCACAGCGTCCAGAACATCCGTGTCCTCGGAGCAGACGTAGTGGTCTGCGCCAAAAGCGCGGGCAAGCTCAAGCCGTTTCCTGGAGCGCTGGACAACGATGATCTCAGTCGCGCCCATGTGGCGACCGAGCTCGATCATCATGCACCCGAGCGGGCCGGCGCCGGTGATGCACAACGAGTCGCCGACGCGCAACCTGCACATCTCGAGCCCGTTGATCGCGCAGGCCAGCGGTTCGGCCAACGCCGCCTGCTCGTAAGAGACGTTCTCTGGTATCGGGGTTACCGGACCGAAATCGACCACCATGGGATGGAGAACCATTTCTTCGGCAAATCCGCCGGGAAACTGGTATCCAATAGCATGGTTCTCGTTGCAGTTGTTACCCAACCCGTTCTGACACCAGTGGCATTTGCCGCACGGCACGTCCGCGCCCAGTGCCACCCGGTCTCCCACCTTCCACTTGTCCACACCGTCGCCGACCGCCACCACCTCGCCTGCCACCTCGTGGCCTATTATGGCGGGGGGACGAACACGCGGGTTGCCGTGGTGGAAGATGCGCACGTCGCTGCCGCATACGGCACAGACGTGGACGCGAAGTTTCACCTCGCCTGGACCGGGTTCCACGTCCGCAACCTCTTTTACGGTAATCTGCTTCAACGCCTCAAGAACCGCGGCTTTCATCGTTTCTCCTCGTAACCGGCCTTAGCCGGACACTGTTATCATCACCTTTTGGTATGTTTCTCTTTTCTCCCACATCATTTCGACCGCTTTGGGCAACTCCTCGAGTCTGAACCGGTGAGAGATCAAGCGAGCCAGGTCTATTCGTTTTTCGGCAACCATGGTGAGCACCGTTGCCCACTCGTTCTCAGGCAAGACAATGCTTGAGTTCCAAGTACCGATAACGCTTAGCTGTTTGCGGAGAATTAGACTCGCCCGGTGTTGTGGTACGGCAAGGTCGCCGTCAATGTTTCCCATCCAGACTACACGCGCCGATCGGTCCGCGATATCCAGAGCGAAATTATAGGTTGGCGAAGAACCCACAGCCTCCACGACAACATCGGGTCCCGCGCCGCCCAGCACGTCTCTCACCTTGTCCTGAACGTTATTCGCGTCGCTACGAACGAGCTTGTCGAAACCGAGCTCGCGCGCAAGCTTTAGTTTCGCCTCCATCACGTCGAGCAACACTACGTGAGCTGCGCTGCGGGCCCGCGCTATCTGGGCGGCGATCACGCCGATGGTGCCCGCGCCTATGATCGCCACGGTTTCGCCTTTCTTCAATCCCGCGCGGTTGAGGGCATGAAGCGCAACCGCCGCCGGTTCAGTCATCGCACCCTCCTCGTCGCTGACGTCGTCCGGAAGCCGGACAAGGTTGGTGCTTTTGGTAACGACGAACTCCGCCATACCGCCGTCGGTGCGGGAACCGTGGTAGCTGTAATGCTCGCAGCACTCGTACATTTTGCGACTACAACTTCGACATTGTCCGCACCAGAGAAGCGGATAGACCGCGACTCTAGTGCCGTCCAGATCCTCGATGCCGTCTCCCGTCTCGACGACAACTCCGGCGAACTCGTGTCCTGGCACCACCGGCAAATTCGGGACGTCCGCTGTCCGGATGCGGTGGACGTCGGAGCTGCACACGCCCGACGCCGCAACACGCACCACCACATCGCCGGGACCGGATCGAGGACGCGGTCGGTCTTCGACGCGCAGGTCATTCGGACCATGTAGCACAGCTGCTTTCATGGTCTAATCCTTCACGTACTCGCGCCAGTAGGCAACGGACTGTTTGAGATCGCTCACCACCTCGGTATCGGTCGGATGCCGTTCGCGCCAGTTGCATTCGAACAGCAGGGCGACGTCCTGGGCACCGCCTTCCTCCAGCGCCGCAAGGACTTTCTCCGGTCTAATAATACCCAGCTTGTTTTTCTCCGGCGTGAACGGCCAGTGGCCTGACTTGTCGCTGCTTGACTGTTTGATGTGCACTATCGGGCTGACTGCGGCAAACTCCGTCAGCCACGCGTACGGGTCCATATCGCGCGGGTTGCCCGACGCGCTGTACCCGTGGTCCACGTCCAGACAAAGTCTCATCGGAATGGCTATACCACGGTTCACCCTGTCGAGGAGTTCGTGCGTGGACTCGATCGTGCAGGCGAACTCGCGAGGGACGCTCATCGGTTCGAATATGAGGAATTCGAGTCCCACCTCTTTGCCGACCTGAGCGATCCGATGCCAGTTTTCGACGGCGATCTGCGTCATCCGCTCCCTGCGCGACTCATCCTCGTAATCGCGCATCGCAAGGATGCCGAAATGAGCTCCCGCGGTCCGCGCACCCAATGCCGCGCCCGTCCGCGCAAGCCGCATGAGATACTGAACCCACTGCTCGCGTATTTTCGGGTTGGGATGGCAGACGTGGTTCACCCGCGTGAACGCCGCGGGGAAGATCGAGTCTATGCTGAAATCGTACCGCTGCGCCAGCGATTTGATCTTCGCCACCTCTTCGGAAATAATCTCTTCCGGGTAAAACATGCTCAACAGGTCCGCGACGAACATTACGCTGTGCAGACCCAACTCCTCGCCAACGATTCGCGTCCAATCGTCCGGTTCAGGGTAGCGGTTCGTCGCGAATCCTCCGTTGATACCCAACTTGACATTCACTGTTGCGTGGTCCTCCCGTTCCAGTACTGTTTTGCTTGGTCCGATCGAGGGCGCTCCAATCTTCCCTCCGCAACGCGATTATAGACGTGCGACGCGGGGCTGTCAACGGTGCGTGCCCACCGGAACGCTGTCTTTCACGGGGGACAGGGTGCATGTCCTCTCATTTGGCGGCTCATGTGGGCCGTGTCTCGGTTGCGCTGCATCATTTGCCACAAAATAATCTGCCAGGGGGATTGGGCAAATGAAACTGCTTGACAAAGGGTGTAAATTCGTAGTACTATACGTCTCGCGGATCAGTAAAAAGGGCGGTATAGCCAAGTGGTAAGGCAGAGGTCTGCAAAACCTCCATTCCCCGGTTCGAATCCGGGTGCCGCCTCCAGATTATTCAGAATAAGGCGGAGCGGTCGTCATTGACGCCCAAAGGGGAGCAACCGTCGGGTACATCAAACTGAGCTCGGGATGAGCTCATCTCGCCTCGTGTGCGGGGGCGAGTGGTGGAACGGCATACACGACGGACTTAAAATCCGTCGGCCTTTAAGGCCTTGAGGGTTCGAATCCCTCCTCGCCCACCATGCGTTAGACGGAGCCGGGCCAAGCGGCCTGAAGGTTCGGCTAGGTGCTGCGACATGCAGGAGGAAGCGGCTCTCGCAGTCCAGTTGCTATTCCACCCTGTGCCCAGGTGGCGACAGGGGGAGTCCAAACTGCGCTTGGTGTCGGTGAACGGGCTCCAGTTAGAGTGTGTGGCTACGCTCCTAAGAGCGTCGACGAGCGCCGTTAGGCTGCGCTGCGTTCGTCGGCGGCTCATTGACAAGACCCGGCACTACGTGCACCATCGGGAAAGCTGCGCCCGACGGGACAACGGAGTACCGGGCACCGAAAACCGTTAACACAGCAGCGAGAAGGGAGATTAGAAAAAGTGAACCCTGCGGCAAACGAGGAAACCAAGAAAAGGCGTCGAGGAAGACGCAAACAAGAAACCCGCATAGGGGCCCGGATCAGAGAGTTGCGAAAGAGGCACGGTCTGACGTTGGAGGGGCTTGCCGAGAGAGTGGGGTGTTCCGCCAGCTACCTGTCGCGGTTGGAACGCGACGTGTCAGCCCCGACACAGAGTCGGCTTGCAGAGCTTTGCGAGGTGTTCAAGTGCGACATAGCAACTCTGTGGCATCGGCCGGAAACCATCCCCTCCGACCCGTTGAAACCGGGAGATAGAAGGATCAGTTTCTCGGCGGACAGGAAGAGGAAATTGGAGCTTCTTACCGACTGTGTGAGCGGCAACCCGCGCTTCGAGGTCGGCATTCTTACTGTAGAGCCTCGAGGCCAGGCTACGCCAAGGGACTCACGGAACGGCGAGATGCTGATCCTTGTCCTTTCGGGCAATCTTGAAGTCGAACTGGGCAGCTCAAGGTATACGCTGGCGGAAGGAGATGCCGTTCATTTTGAGACGGTCGTTCCTCACAGCTACTTCAACAGCTCTAACGAGGATGTGAGGGCTCTGGTTTGCGCTGCGCCGCCCGAGCCGGAACTGTTCGAGAGAAGATACTGATTTGTACCGGCTAGACCCGGCGGCGCAAACGAGCCGTTGGGAAGCGATAAATGCCATGGGATGAACCCAAGGAAGAAAGGTAGGTACGTGACAATGACGAAGCAACCAGTCAACAATGAGGGCATCGGCTACCAGATAAAGGAGCTCAGGCGACGGCAGCACATGACGTTGGAACAGCTTGCCGCGAAGATAAACTGCTCGCCCAGCTACCTTTCCCGGATGGAACGGGGTGCCTCGGTGCCGACCATAGACAGGATCGGCGCATTGTGCGAAGCGCTGAACTGCCCAGTGACCGAGCTCTTCGGTGACCTCGACACTGGCGGCAGATTTCTCAGCTCAAGGGACAGGCAAGTCGTTGTTTCAAAAGACAAGTCCTCGAGGCTCGAGCTTCTCACGGATTGTCTCAACGCAAACCCGCGTATGGAAGTCGGGATATTGACCTTGGAACCCGGTTCGATACCGGAAAAGCAAAAGATCTCAACCGGTGAGACGGTTATTCTTGTGCAGTCAGGGCAGATGACCGTCGAGTTGGTGGACATGAAGCATGAACTGAAGCCGGGCGAGTCTTTGCACTTCGAGAATACGCTGCCGCACAAGTACTACAACTCGGGTAGGACAACTGCGCAGGCGATCATCTGCGCAATTCCGCCGGAGTCGCGTTTCACCGAAGGCTGAGCGGATGCAGCGGGTCGGCCGCGGCTTGACTCAAGACGTTTGACCCGATAACCGACACATTATCGGCTGCCATATGGTGGACGAAGAAGTGCGGGCGCTCCGAAGGGTGCCGACTCTATTGTAACAGGAGGGGGCAGTCCCCTATCGCAAGAGTCTCTGGGCATGAGGGGATTTGCTTGCGTTTCGTTGCGCGAGGTGAGAACGTCGAATATGCACGGTCCTCACGGGCGTGTTTTAGAGTAAGTACTTGCCCCGCCACCCGGCAAGCTCGCAAACACCCTGCACCATGCTTGTGGGAAGGCGACGGTAGAGAAGACTTCCCGGCAAGTGGTATAGTGTGCGCGGCGTTTCTGGGACAACTTCTTCATTTTGTATCAGGGCAACACTGTTTGTATTGCTTTGTCCTGCTCTGTCGGTAATCAAACGGCCCCGTGACCGCTACCGGACGGTTTCGCTCGAGAGCGGCAGGCGCTATAGTGCGCGGCAAGGAGGATGCTAGATCCATGAGCAAGAGTAGCTCGAGCAAAGAATCGATAGTCTATTTCGCGGAATCAAGGACGAAAGTGTGGAACTACGAATACTCCGTGCCTGCGAAACTCCAGGAGCTTGTTGAGCGAATGGACCTTGCCAAATACATCGAGCCGGGTGAATACGTAGCGGTTAAGATGCACCTTGGCAGTCCGGGTGCGTTTCGCATCGTCCGGCCGAATTTTGTGAGAATAGTCGTCGACGCGATACGAGAAGTTGGCGGTAGACCGTTTGTGACCGATTCGGTTCGGATGATGGGTTGGGAGTATCTCGATAACGCCAACCGTCTCGGGATAAACCATTCGTCACTGGGTGTGCCGGTCGTGCTTGCCGACGGCCTGTACGGTCGGGACGGAGTAGTCGTGAAGGCGGGCCCTCGTCTTGGAAAAACGACCGTGGCGTCGGCAATACACGACGCCCCCGCTATGGTTGTCGTGACACACTGCAAAGGGCATCTTCAAGCGGGTTACGCGGGCGCGATAAAGAACCTTGCAATGGGTGCCATATGTACCCGCGACCGTAGCGGTACGGCTCGACATACTCGCGGACGGCTGCACGGACTCGACCAGAAGTCCGTCATTTGGAACCAGGAGGAGTGCGTTCTGTGCGGCAACTGCGAAGCAATATGTCCGTTGGAGGCCATCAAGATCGTGGGTAAGAAGGTTGTGCGCGACACGAATAAGTGCTGGCTCTGTCTGAGATGCGCGCGCGTCTGTCCCACCGGCGCGCTGGTCAGCACCATGAAGCAGGAAGATTTCCAGCTCGGCATGGCCGAGGCGGTCAGAGCGGTTCTCAAGACGTTCGAGAAGGGTAAGGTGGTGTATTTCAATTTTGTGCTGGACGTCCAGCCGGAGTGCGACTGTATGCCGGTCGCCGACAACGCGGTTGTCGCCGACCAGGGAATACTCGCGTCCGACGACATTGTCGCGATAGATCAAGCGTCATACGACCTCATACGGTATGCGGCACCTCTTCCGCAGAGCGAAGCCTCCGACCGGAACCTTAAGGAGGGCGATGACATACTTGCGGGGATCAACACCGCCGCCGAACCGGAGATCCTCATAAACAAGTGCGCACAGTACCGGCTCGGGTCGAAACGGTTCCGGATCGTGAACGTCCCGCGCAAGAGGCGAAAAAAAACCCGCCGCTGACGCCTGTGGCACGGTGTCGCCGGCGCTGAACCACCTCGAGTTCTCATAAACTTGGGCCCGATTAAGGCGCGAACGCGATGCGTTGCGGAAATGCCTCATTTAGAAGTTAGTGTTAGAGAATGGTTTACAAGCGACCAGGTGGTTTAAGCCTAAACGCACAGAGCTCAATGTTGCAAAAGAGCAACATGAGGTGGGTTTTATAGGCCGCTTCTCCATCTTAACAAGAGTCGCTCGTGCATCGCTTAAGCCTATGTTAAACAAGGAGTTGTGTTGCTCGGCTGGGGGATTTCAGGCGTTTCCCCGGCGGTAGGCACGGAAGTTGCGACAAAGAAGGCGCGGAATAGTATACTTCTGTTATGCTATTTCGTAAGAGTAGTGAGGTTGTTGGGTTTGGGTTGTTTGTAAGTGATTCGTGAGGTGCGAGATATGAGGAAGGCAGTAACTTTTGGTGTTGTGTTGGGAGTTTTGGTACTACTTGCCAATCCGGCTTTTGGCATCACTATTGATGCCCTCAGCCTGTCGGATTTCCAGAACTTGATACCAACGGATGTCGTCGGAGACGGAACCGACGCCTTGGTTGTAGGCAATGGTGTACAGGGTGTGGACGGGCAGGTCGCATGGGCGGATGCCAACGGTGTCGTTGAGGACGATGACGACCCGATTATGGTGGGCGACCCGTTCGATATTATTCTGGGTCCGTGTACCGTCAACGACGTCAATTACAATCCCAACGCAGGTAGAGACGAACCCGTTGGTGTTGTCCCTGATATAGACGCATTGCTGGTTACCGTGACATTCGACGTGTCCGGCGGAGAGGCGCTGCTGCCAATCACGCTCTCGGAAGACGGTGTATCCGCCACGCTGATGGGCGGCAATTTTGACACACTCGCATCGTTGGGTCTGGCTCCCGGTGGCGGCGGCGACTCTTTCAATCCGGCGAGTGACGATCTCGTAGGCGCGTTCCTTATCGGCGATGTCGATTTCAACGCGGGTAATGGGACGGATATCGGCGACTTCATATTGACAGTCCCCGGTTTCGACGACGACTACATGAGCTTGTATCGCATCGACCTGTTTGGCGTCGACCTGAGCTATGAATACACGAGCCCAGCCGGCGGCGGCGAGATCATCGCGGGTGCCTCGAACTCTGCTGGAGGATATCTGGTTCCTGAGCCCGGTTCGTTCGCCATTATCGGCGGGGTGCTGGCGGGGATTGCCCTCAAGAAACGCCGCGCGTCACGTCGGAGCTAAACAGTTTCCAAACGTTCACCTGCCTGAGCGAGTATGAGACTCCTGATAGGTTCTCGCTCAGGATAGGTGGGTCTTCTTGCGCGTGTTTCGGCTGCGCGGTTTAGCGCAAACTTCATCTTGGGATGGTTGGCGTTCGCGCAGCCTCGTCTTTCGCGCAGTTTTGGGGTCACAGCCCCAGGAACTGGATTGCCATACCGCAGAGTGCTATCGTGCCACCGGCCAGTGCGTGGGTGT
>Ga0180437_10002881_pt1 | contig 26473 bp, 25 predicted proteins | sample SS_ome_4_FD_132410 | JGI IMG/M metagenome (GOLD analysis project Ga0180437, IMG submission 132410) | Hypersaline lake sediment archaeal communities from the Salton Sea, California, USA - SS_3_D_1 metaG | ecosystem: Environmental > Aquatic > Non-marine Saline and Alkaline > Hypersaline >... | reverse complement strand
TCTCCCTCAAGCGCCCACTGCTTGAGACGGGACTTGCTCAACGAGATGAAGGCTACTTCTGTTGCAGCGATCAGCCCATTGGCCACAAGGCAAAGTGCGATGACGAGAAATTCCCACATATATCCTTATGTATACCCATTGACAAATTTTTTCCATGAGGTAAACTCCCCTCTTTTTTCAACCGAGGTGGAATATGCGTAACCGACTTTTTCTCATTGTTTTTCTCTTTTCTTTTTCGAGCGTCTTCGGCGCTTTCAAAGGCTGGACCCACTTAGAGCTGGGCGCAGGCAACTATGGCCAAAATGGGAGAAGTCTCCGCGGTGGTAAAGAACAGCCCGTTGAAGCTTGCTATGTACGCAGTGAAGAACACTTTTTCTGGAACCAAAACGAAAAAACCTTTGCCCCTGAAAAACAATACTTCGTCCTCTTCGAGACCTTAGATCAGCTGATTACACGCTTTGGGCCTGAGGGGATCTTTCATGTGAACGACTATGTCGAAGACTTTACCCTCTACACCGCCTTTCGTCTGAAAGAGTATGCCGTCCAGAAAGGATATAGTCAGGTTACGATCGAAGCGGTGATTGGCGATTTCGGCCTAGTTGACCCCATTCGCTTTCTCGCCAAATATGGGAAGAAGCGCTATGACAGCGTCCACCTCAAAAGCCCCGAGCCTGGCCTCTATTTTCCAAAAAGTGGGAGAGGGATGCAACCTAGCGAAGAAGATCGGCAAAATACACGAGATCTTCTACAGAAAATGGCCAACTACGGAACCGAAGGACTCTACTTCTTTACCCTATACAACGATCGATTTATTCCACCCGCCGAGCAAAAGGAATATTTCGAGCAAGGGATTTTCTACCGAGACACTGCTGTTTGGGAGCCAGTCCCCTATTACCACCCGAATGGACGGGTTATGACTGCACGAACAGAAGTGTTCTTTATTGAGAACTCTGAGTAACGGCAGACACTCAAAAAAAATCAACCACAGAGCCCACCGAGAGCACAGAGAAAAAAAGAAGACTTCTCTGTGCTCTCTGTGGGCTCTGTGGTGAATAAATATAGAAATTACTTCGAGGTTTTAAGCCTCCCCCGCTTAGAAAGATAGCCCCCATCACACGAATGCTTTGGCCCCGCAGATAGAGCAGCCATCCAACCTAAACAAATCAAAACCACCAGCCTTCTCATATCCTCCTTTTGAAAATTAGAAAGACAGGGGTATTTTTCATCGAGAACTCTTCTATCTAATCCCCAGTTCGCAAAAAACGGGTTAAAAATAGCTTTTACACAAAACATTACTTTAAGTGCTTCAAAAAACCGCTTTTTGTTACAATAATAACTCAAAATAAAAAAACAAAGGCTTAATATGTCAGAAAACTTTAGTATAACAAACTTTATTCCAAAATGCAGCACCTTCCTTCCTGAGGAGATCTGCTCTAAGCCGAGAACCAAAGACTACTTTACTGGAATAGCTCTCATTGGAGCACTTTGCGGGATTTATTCCACCTCCAAAAGGAGCTTAGCAGGAAGGGTGACCCAACAGCCTGATCTACCTAAGGGCTCTCAAGTTGCTCGCCCCAGAGACCTGTCTAATTCAATGATATCGACAGAAAGAGGAGAAGAATACCCTCAAGGAATCGCTGCTGCTTCTAAGTTTATCCGCCATCCAAACCAACAGATCCGAGAAGAGGGCCTCAAACTCTTTGAAACTTTATTTAGAAAAGGAGAAGGATATCAAGAAGCGATCCAGGCTGCAACCTCTTCTACTCAAAGCGCTGATGTCGATGTCCACAAGTCAGGTCTGAAGCTCTTTTCTCTATTAGTTCAACATCAGCAGGGATATGTGCCAGCTGTCAAAGCCGTTCAGACTGCTAAAAGAAATCTCGATCTATTTATGGATCAGTCCGTTTTGAACTTGAAAAAGCACTTAGCAGAAGCTGAATCTGAGTTGAGTAAAAATGGAAAAGCCGAAGAAGTACTCGTCGGAAAAGCTATAGATTATATTGACTCTCCGGGACTGGAAGAATACGGAGTCTTTATCCTTCAGGAATTAATTGAAAAAGGACAAGGGGTTGCAGAAGCGATCAATGAACTACATAACCCCAACCTGTCTCAAGAAACGAAAGATCAGCTAAGCCGCTTGTTGGTTCGATTCAACAAATATCCATATCCGATCCCCCTAAGCAGCCCCCTAAAGAACGAGGAAAGAAGGCGTGATCTAGTTAGCCATAAGCTAGCAATGTTTACACCAGAAGGCCCAGAAAAAAGAGATTTCCCCGAAATAACCTCAAAGATTATGGGTTACCTTTATCCCTCTCACTTCGATCATTTGATCCAGGATTAATACAACAATCATATGAGCCTGCAAAGAACACAGAGAGGTCTTCTATGCCTTTCTCTGTGGGCTCTGTGGTAAATAAATATGGGAATTACTCTGTGGTTTTGGGTCGTCCCCGCTCAGCAAGAGACATCCCCGTCTCTTCCATCACCTTGACGACCGCCTCATCGGGAGTATAGCACGCATCTTTGCCGAGTCCCCTCGCATACTTCATTGCCGTCTGCCTTTGTGCGATATTGAACTGACCACAGAAAATCCGCCGCTTATGGATCGAGAGCTGCTCAGCAAACTGCTGCTCTCTCTTAGGAAGATAGCTCCCATCACGCGAATGCTTTGGCCCCGCAGATAGAGCAGCCAGCCAGCCTAGGCAAATCAAAATCATCAATCTTCTCATATCTTCCTTTTAAGAATAAAACCCATAGTATGCAAGCCCTTTACTTAAATCCCCCCCATTCCTAGTATGCGAAAATATGGCTGATAGACCCGTAGAATGTGGACAGTGCAAAAAACCGACCAAAGTGATCTATAAAGAGATCGTTGGTCAGACGATCACCGTAACGGAGATGTGCGCGGATTGCCCTGTCCTATTGAAAAAGCTCCACGGAATGACCCCTGCTGAGGCAGAAGGAAGCTGGGAAGAGAAAGCAGCCGGTCTCTTTTGTGGGCGGTGCCACACACCCCTCGAAGCAGTGAAGATGGGTAACCCCATGGGCTGCAGCGAGTGCTACACCATCTTTGGCGATCTCCTCGTCCAGGAGCTCTTTGCTGAAAACAAAATCCCCAAGAGTTTCGAAAGCGCTCGCCGCAATCAACCCCTCCATATTGGAAAAACCCCTGATAAACCGGCTAGCCTCCCCTCTTCAAACAGACTCCCTGCACTCAATGAAGCACTCAACGAGGCGCTCCAGAAGGAAAACTACGAAGAAGCTGCCTGGCTAAGAGACCAGATCAAAGAGCTGATGGAGAAAAATGATGAGCCAACCTGAGCTGCCCCCCTCCCTCTTCAACTCCACTCCATGGAATAGCGCCCCCGAAGCAATCTGGGTTAACTCCTCCATGATCCTAAGGCGCAACCTCGCTCGCTATTCGTTCCCCTCCAAGCTTGAAAAAGGGGAAGCCGAGCAGGTTTCTCAAGCCCTCACCGGCGCGCTTAAAAAAGTCCCCTCTCTAGAGACCTCGATCCAGATTCCTCAGACTCAGCTGAGCACAAACGATCGGGACCTTCTCTTAGAGCATTTCCTCCTCATGCATGGGTTCCCCGATTCACCGAATGGAGCAAGCGTAATCCTTGACAAAGAGAGTTCCTTCCTTGCCGTCGTCAACGGAGAAAACCACCTTGAAATGCGTGTCCTTTGTGTTGGCTCTGAATGGGAAGAAAAGTGGAACTACCTCACCGGGATTGAAGACCAGATTAGCAAAGCAGAAGGGTATGCCTTCTCACCGAAGTTTGGGTACTTGACCGCCGACCCAGCCCAGTGTGGCACAGGGCTCACCATCCACGCATTTCTCCATCTACCCGCTCTGATCCACACCGACCAGATCGACACCGCCCTCACTAACGCCGAAGAGGACGAGGTCTTCTTCACCGGGATCACTGGGAACATTGACGACCCGATCGGAGATCTGATCGTGATCCAGAACAACTTCACCATTGGGATGAGCGAAGAGTCAATACTCCACGCAATCCAGACCGCCGCGACCAAACTCATCGGCGCTGAAAAGACGATGCGCACTCACCTCAAGGCAGACAAGCCGATCCAGATCAAAGATCTGGTCAGCAAGGCCTACGGCCTACTCGTTCACTCCTACCAGCTGAAAGCCAAAGAAGCGCTCAACCTCATCAGCATGATGAAGCTCGGTCTTGAGCTTGGTTATGTAGAGGGGGTTAACGATGAGAAGTTAAACAACCTCTTCTTCAACTGCCGCCGCGGCCATCTATCACATCACTTCCCCGATCTGAAAGATCCCGAAGAGCTTTCTCACAAGAGGGCCGACTACCTCCAGCAAGAGCTCGAAGGACTCAAGCTCTCGGAAGAGATGCAGTAACATATAAGACCTCTTCTGGCTCTTCCATTTTTTCAAGAACAGGTCTGCAGAAAATCCTATCGGTTACATATCGGATACAAACTAAAGAAAAATTGAAAATTTTCCGAGCAATTTGACAAATTCTCTTTGTTATTCGGGATATCGGCTGTAAAGCTTCCCACTTTTCTGTGAGTATGGAAATTCGCTCCTCTGCTTCATCTGCCTGCTCTGGGTCATACAAAGCCTTGATAAAGTGTTTGGCTCCATCTAAATCTTTTGTGAGCTTAAGAGCTTCCCAATCAAAGTTGCTTCCCTCTTTTTCTTTTTCCTTTGCAATCGTCTCAAAAGTCTCTCGATAAATATTGTTCGTCAAGCTTTCAGCCTGAGATGCTACATCTATTATCGCGAGTGCCATTGGAGGCACAAAGAACGCAGCTGTTTCCATAGAAAAATTGAGCCTTTCCCTTTGTGAGTAGGCAATCATTAAGAAAGGGAAAGTTGTGACAGCAAAGATTCCTGCATAAAGAATATATCGATAAGGAAATAGGCCATACTCTCCCCCTTGCTTAACATACTCGATATCTCTCTTCTTCAAGCTTTGCACAAGACATTGTTGCCTGACTAAGCCAAAGTCAACCGCCCGCTCGACCAAATCAGGATTTTCCCAAATGGCTGAATAGAATTTCCTTTCGGTTAGCCATTGGGCTAGTAAACTAAAGTCATCGCGAGACGGTCCGGGTCCCCCTGGCGACTCCTCATAGAGTTCCTCACAAACAAATTTCCTAAAGTCCTCTTTGGTCGCATCGGCAGGCTTATCGATGCTCGCAAAATACCTTTTCGTACACTCAACAATTCTAGAAACAATCAGCTCTTCCCAATCGTTAGATTGATCAAAAGACAAGCTGCAAAATCCATTTGGCAACGCTTCTTCATGTTCCATACGAGAAGGAAAACGGCAAAGAAGATAGTTTGCCCTATCATAGGATTTCCAAGAGGACTGTACTGAACTAGGAGATAACATGACGAAAAGCATGCATCGTTCAATATTTAATTTTCAACCTCTTTTAAACTAAGAGGTCTAAGTATTCATTGTTTGATAAAAAGGGTCCCTATTGCCATTTTCCGCTCGGCTGCTTCTTCTCAACGATCGTGATGGTAAGAGTCGTCCCGCGAGGGGTCCCAGAAATAATCACCTCGGGCTTGTCAAACCCCTTCACCTGGTAAGTGAGTTGGATCCGATTTCTAATCTCAAAGAGATCGCTCCTTGAAAGACTTCGATTTAGATAGGGGGCAACCAATCGCTCCAGCTGATCCGTGGCAACTGCTTGGTTCCCTTGAATCACAAACTGGCTCGCAGCAACTGTCGTTCCTCCTTCGAGCACAAGCGGATCAGGGATCTTTTGCTGCTGGTCATCTTTTTTCGCAGGAGCCTGGGGCGTTGCCTCAGGAGCTTGGGTAGCATCCGTCTGCAAAAAAAGCGGACTGGCCAAAATGAACATAAAGAGAGAAAGTTTATTGAAGGTCATAGGGGTTCTCCATTGCATAGAATCCTAATTTCATAGATACTCTCCGGTATGAATGGGGTCAAGGGAATCCTTTTAATGGCAGGCATGGGGGCCCGTTTTGGGCAAGAAACTCCTAAGCAATTTCAACCCCTCGCAGGAAAAAAAGTCTATCGGTGGGCACTCGAGACGATGCTCTCTTCAGGGCTCTTTGATGAAATTCTCCTCGTCTCTCCTCCTGGCTGGAAGGATGAAATTGATCAAGTACGAATCATCGAAGGAGGAAACACTCGGCAAGAATCTTCCTACTTGGGACTTCTGGCCTGCGGCCCTGAGACGGATATCGTTTTGATCCACGACGGAGCTCGCCCCTTTGTTTCAGAGCGGATCCTTCGTGAAAATGTGGAAAAAGCCAAAATGTTCGGAGCTACCAATACTTGCATCCCCTCCGCCGACACCCTCGTTTATGCTCCGGAAGGGACGCACATCTCCGAAATCCCCAAGAGAGCCCACTACCTTCGAGGGCAGACTCCCCAAACTTTCTCCTACCCTCTTCTTCTTGAAGCACACGAAAAAGGCAAAGGGGGAAATGCCACCGATGACTGCCAACTCATCCTCGCCATGGGCAAAGAAGTTCACATCGTACCTGGAAACGAGAACAATCTTAAAATCACCTCCCCAAGGGATCTTCAGATCGCCGAAGGACTCATCAAGCGGAAGCAACCATGCTAAAAATAAAAAACCTCAAAAAAACCTACCCCAACGGGGTCAAAGCTCTCAATGAGATCTGCCTCGAAATTGGAAAAGGGATGTTCGGCCTGCTCGGCCCCAACGGCGCCGGCAAGTCGAGCTTGATGCGAACGATTGCAACCCTGCAGAAACCCGATAGCGGCTCGGTCCACTTCGGAGAAATCGATGTCCTGAAGGACAAACGGGAGATGCGGAGCCTCCTCGGCTATCTCCCCCAAGAGTTTGGCGTCTATCCAACCCTTTCTGCAGAAGCCGTCCTCAACCACCTGGCCGTCCTCAAAGGAATCGTAAATGGGCGAGAGCGAAAAGAAGAGGTGGGGCGCCTTCTCGAAATGACCAACCTAACTGCTCACCGAAAAAAACACCTCGGAGGATTTTCCGGAGGGATGAAACAACGATTTGGGATCGCCCAAGCTCTCCTCGGAAACCCCCAAGTCATCATCGTCGACGAACCAACGGCCGGGCTCGATCCAAGTGAGCGAGATCGGTTTCATAACCTCCTCAGCACCGTCGGAGAAAATGTGACCGTGATCCTCTCGACCCACATCGTTTCCGATGTGACCCAGCTATGCAGCGAGATGGCCGTCCTCTACGAAGGGAACCTCCTCGCCCATACCTCTCCTCTCAAGGCAATCGAAGAGCTGAAAGGAAGTGTGTGGAAACGGATCGTCCCCAAAGCTGAGATCGAGTCCCTCTCCCATGAGGTCCCTCTGCTCTCCTCCCGCCTTCTCCATGGAGAAGGGATGCTCCGAGCTTTCAGCAAAACGAAACTAGGCAGTGAATGGAAAGCTGCCGAGCCCGACCTCGAAGATGTCTACTTTGCCCTGATCAAAAACCACACACGATTCTCGGAGTAAACATGTTTCGACTCTGCCTTGCCTTCCAGCTCCGACAAACCCTGAAGAGAACCTCTACCCTCCTCTATTTTCTCATCTTTTTTGCCCTCACCTTCGCCTTGGCCATCGCTGCTGGAGGCGCCTTTGAAGGGTTCACTTACTCGCTCGGCCTCTCGAGCAAGCTCGCTTTAAACAGCCCGATCGGGATCCACCGGATCATCTCCTATATCAGCACTCTTAGCTTCCTGATCATCGCCCCTATATTTGGCCGAAGTATCGGCAACGACTTTGAAAGCGGCACCCACCAGATCCTCTTTGCTACCCCGATCGGAAAGTCGACCTACTTCTTTTCCAGGTATTTGAGTTCTACCATTTCAGTCCTCACCATCTCCCTATCGTTTGCCCTAGCCATTTGGCTTGCCACCAAAATGCCCTTCGTCGATGCCACCCTTGTCGGCAAAAACCAGCTCCGGTCTTACCTCGCCCCCTACCTAAGCACCATCCTTCCTAACACCCTAATATTTGGTGCCATCTTCATGGCTGTCGTTGCCAAAACCAAAAAAATGGCCCCCATCTATGTCGCAAGCATCGCCCTCTATACAGGGATGATGATTTCTAGTGGCATCCGAAGCGACCTCGACAACAAGCTCCTCGTTTCCCTTCTCGACGCGTCTGGGTTAGAAGCAGCCTTGCAAGTGATTCGCTACTGGTCGGTTGACCAGCAGAGCAACCAGGTGATCCCTGTTATCGGCCACCTCCTCTATAACCGCCTCCTGTGGGGTTCCATTGGAGCTGGATTCCTCGCCTTCGCCTACGCCCTTTTTAACCCCTTCTCTCTACCGAAAAAAAAGGAGAAACAAAAAACCACCTATACCGCTCCGAAAACAAGCCTCTCTTCTTCTAAACTCTCCCCGGGCTCCTGGAAAGTCTTTTGGCAACTCTCTTTCTCTGAAGTGCGCCAAGCCTTCTCAAACGTCTACTTTTTAGTGATCCTCCTCTGCGCCGTCCTCTACCTCTTTTCTACAGCAAGCTTTGTCGGAAGAATCTTTGGAACAGCAACCCTCCCCGTCACCTACCAGACCCTCGAAACCGTCGGAAGCTCTTTCGCTATTTTCATGCTCATTCTCACTACCTTCTATGCAGGAGAGCTCATCTGGAAAGACAAAACGCTGCGCGTTTCTGGACTGATCGACTCAAAACCAGTCTCGAATACCTTCCTCTACCTCTCCAAACTTTTGGCTCTAGTTTGGATCCAAGTATTCCTCCTCTTTGTCGTCCTAACTGCCTGCGTCCTCATCCAAATCTCAAAAGGGTATACCCACTTTGAGTGGTCGATCTACTTCACCCGCCTCTTTGTATTCACCCTACCTTCCCTCACCCTCACATGCATCTTCACCCTCTTTGCCCAAACCCTTGCCCCTAATAAATATGTAGGGCATGGAATCGTCATCCTCTACTTCACCCTCTTTAAATGGGTCCCAGCACTCGGTCTTGACCACAGCCTCTTTTTGATCGGCAAACTGCCAATCGCCTTCTACTCGGACATGAATGGCTTTGGCCCGATTCGCCTCCCCTTCACCCTTATTACCCTCTACTGGGGACTCTTTCACTTCGCACTCGCCCTTGCCACCATCCTCCTTTGGCAAAGAGGGCTCCCTTTGCGCTTTAGAGCAAGAGCGCTCGAAGCCAAGAGCCGAACAAAACGCCCTCATAAAGCCCTCCTCACCACCAGCCTCTCTCTATGGATCGGACTCGGTGGAATCATCTTTTACAACACGAACATCCTCAACACCTATACGACAAAAACAGAAGCACAGAGGCAAAAAGTTGCCTACGAAAAAAACTACAAAGCCTTCAAAAACACCCCCCACCCCGATCTCACAAGTGTAAATGTGCATGTTGATCTATTTCCTGAGCAGCAAGCGATGAAAGCAAGCGGGCTATTTCTCTACAAAAATAAAGGTGAATCTCCGGTTGAAGAGATCCTTCTGACAGTATCTAACGACTCCAAAGTGGTAGAGTTAGAGTGGAACAAACCAGCTCACCTCACAAAGCATGATGAAAAACTCGGCATCCGCCTGTATAACCTAAATACTCCCCTCTCCCCAGGAGATGAACTGGAACTAAAGTTCATCGTCCACGCGACTTCAAAGGGTTTTCAAAACAAAGGCCAATTTTCGACCACAATCGTAGAAAACGGCACCTTTTTCCATGGGAATCAGTACTTCCCCTTCCTTGGCTATCAACCCAATATCGAATTGGCTGGTGAGAAAAACAGACGCAAATATGGCCTTCCCGAAAAACCCCGCATGGCTGCCGTCGACGACTGGGATGCGCTCCACCACCATTACATATCTAACCAAGGGTCCTGGATTGATTTTGAAACCACGATCAGCACCTCCCCCGACCAGATTGCTCTCGCTCCAGGTCATCTAGAAAAAGAATGGACCGATGGAGACCGCCGCTACTTCCACTACAAAGCCGAGCGGCCGATCCTTCCCATCTACGCCTTCCTATCTGGGCGCTATACCGTGGCCCGTGATCAGTGGAACGATGTCGAGATTCAAGTCCTCCACCATCCCACTCATACCAGGAACATCGCCCGCATGATCGATGGTGTGAAAAAGTCTCTTGATTACTACACCACCAACTTTTCCCCTTACCCCTTTCGGGATATCCGGATCGTTGAATTTCCCAGATATCAGGTCTTTGCTGAAGCACTCCCCACCATCATTCCCTACTCTGAGGGGATCGGCTTCATCGCCAAGGTAGATCCAAACAACCCAAAAGACGTCGACTACCCCTTCTACGTGACCGCCCACGAGATGGCCCACCAGTGGTGGGCCCACCAAGTCATTGGCGGAGCCGTCCAAGGAGCTACCATGCTCTCCGAATCGCTTGCCCAATACTCAGCCCTCATGGTGATGGAAAAAGAAGTAGGCGCTGCCCAGATGCAGAAATTCTTAAAGTATGAACTCGATAGGTACCTTGTTGGTCGGTCCATCGAATCCAAGGCCGAGCTCCCCCTCATGCTCAATGAAGGCCAACAGTACATCCACTACAACAAAGGAAGCCTCGCCTTCTACGCCCTTAAAGACTACCTCGGAGAGGAGAAAGTGAACGAAGTCCTCCGAAGCTACATCGCCGACGTCGCCTACCAAGAGCCCCCTTTCACAAGAGCGATCGACCTCGTCTATCGATTCAAAGAGGCCGTCTCCTCTCACCACCAGTACCTGATTGAAGACCTCTTCGAGACGATCACCTTCTACGACAACCAGACAGAGAGCCTCACCTACCATCAGACCGAATCGGGCACCTATGAAGTGGAGATCACCGCTCGGAGCAAAAAATTTCGCGCCGACGAGAACGGAGTTGAGCAAGAGGTCGCCCTCGATGACTGGATAGATGTAGGCCTCTTCGATAAAGAAGACCAGCTCATCTATCTCGAGAAACACCAAGTGGGCGCTGGAACAAACACCTTCCAAGTCACCGTCGACACAGAGCCGGCAAAGGGAGGTCTCGACCCCCTCAATAAGCTGATCGACAAAGTCTCCGATGGCCACATAAAAAAAGCAATAAAAAGGAAACAGGACTAATCATGCTATTTCGCACTCTCTTTTGCGCCGTGACAGCTCTATGCACCATCCCTGGATATACCTCCGAGCTCCCGAGCAAGATCACCTTTCAGAGCCCCTGTCTTGATGAGTGCCGAGAGAACTTAAGTTACAACCAGTTCTACCTTGGATTTTGTGGCGAATACCTCAGAGATAATTACTTTCTCCCCTTGCGCCGAGACGACCTCCCCCCTTATTTTTATGACTGGGAAAAACACGCTCTTGACGTAGTTGGAATGCTCAAAGGAGAGGTCACCGACCTAGATCCCACCTTTCCCGAGCTTCCCCATCTTGCTTCCCAATTCACCGTTCGAGATATCCCTGTAAAGATCGAAAGCAGGGAGCATGCCTACCTCTTCAACACCCGTGTAATCGAATCGAAGGAAGGGCCCACTCTCCGACTTGTCCTTTTCAGCCTATACGGGAATAGCCAATCCAAAGACGAAACCACGATAGGATGGGACCCAACAAGTACGGATGAACTAGGAATGGCCGCTTTAGAAGTGATCAAAGCCCTCCAACAACACACCTCCGTAGACTCGATGATCTGCTCTTCACTTGGGAGCCTCTGCTTAGATACACTTAAGCATGTAACCCATGACTTTCTCCCCCCCACCATCATCTGGAATCGCGCTCTTACCTCTACCTGGAAAGCGGGAATGTCGATGTTCTCCACACCCTCAAACTACCTCCTATACTGGGCTACTTCCTACTTGAACCTCTATTCGGACCCTGAAAATGCCCTAGCCGACTTCTGCGCGTGGGCAGACCAAAAAAGAGTGGTGGTGATTCAAGCCAAAGAAGACACATACTTTTCAGGGGATTCTGCACTCGACCCTTTATTTTTTACGAGACTGCAAAGCGCTGGTGTGGAGCTCTACGAAGGGTCCTTCCTAATCCCTATGATCGAAGTAAAATCCCACCACGCCTGTAGGCTTGACATGATTCACAACAACCGAAACTCTGGCTCATTAACTGAGAATTTTCTCCCAATGAAAAACCAAGAACCCCTTTCGGAATGCCTAGCAAGACATATTTTTATGGGCGACGAAGAGAGCCATACCTGCTTTATCGTCGGCGGGAACAAAGACACGTTAGACTCTCTTGTCTACTTACATGCTCTCCCTCTGCTCTCTTCCTACTTCAAGCTTATGAAAAAAATAGAACCCTCGACACCTACCGATTTGCAATAAAAATAAACCTGGATCAACAATGCTGTTTCGCCCCCTCCTATTAGCTCTATCCATTCTCGCACACCCCCCAGGTCATACTTCTAAGCTCCCCAGAGAAATCACCTTCCACAGCCCCTGCCTTGACGAGTGCAGGGAGGACCAAAGCTACTCCCATTCCTGCCTTGGCTTTTGTGGAGAATATATTCGAGACAACTACTTTCTTCCCCTCCGCCGGAGCGACCTCCCTCCATACTTGTATGACTGGGAGAAACATGCCGTTGAAGTGGTTGGCATGCTGAAAGGAGAGCTGTGCGACTTCGATCCCACTTTCCCCGAACTTCCCCACCTCATTTCTCAGTTCACCGTTCGAGACATCCCAATTCAAATTAAAAGTTCTAAACACTCCTACGAATTCAATGTCCGAGTGATCGAATCGAAGGAGAAAGAGCCACTTCGCCTTATCCTCTTTAGCCTCTATCGAAACTCCCAAACAAAAGAAAAAGAAACCACACGGTGGGATCCAACGAGCGCAAGTGAAATGGGCATGGCTTCTCTAGAAGTGATCAAAGCCCTCCAACAATACATCACGGTTGACTCGATGATGTGCTCTTCACTCGGGAGCCTCTGCCTGGACACACTCAAACATGTAACCCATGACTTCCTCCCCCCTACCATCATATGGAACCGGGGCCTTACCTCCATCTGGAAAGCAGGACAGTCGGTCCTCTCTCTCCCCGCAAACTACCTCCTATACTGGGCAACCTCCTACCTCAACCTCTACTCAGATCCTGAAAATGCCCTAGCCGATTTCTGCGCTTGGGCAAACCCCAAAAGAGTGGTGGTAATTCAAGCAAAGGAAGACAACTACTTTTCAGGGGATTCTGCACTTGCCCCTTCATTTTTTGAGAGATTACAAAAAGCCAATGTAGAGCTCTATGAAGGATCCTTTTTAGTTCCGATGATCGAAACAATAGCCCACCACGCCTGTAGGCTTGACATGATTCATAATAACAGGAATTCAGGCTCAACGACCGCAAATTTTCTTCCCATGAAAAATCAAGAAGCTCTTTCTGACAGTCTAGCAAAACACATCTTAATGGAGAAAAAGGGGCATACCTGCTTCATCATCGGAGGGAATGAGGATACCCTAGACACTCTCGTCTATATACATGCCCTCCCCTTACTATCGTCCTATCATAGGCTCTCTTCAAAAAACTCACCAAACTAGGGGGTATCGTCCATTATCCTTCGTGCTTGAGCTCTACATGGACAAATAATCTTCCTTCCCCTAATAGGGACAATAAGAGAACTCAACTAGGAGACACCTATGTTCAGCTTGAAATTTGCCCCCTTCATCTCAATTGCTGCGGGGATATTGGTCTTGATTTTCCCAACAATTCTGAACTACATCGTGGCGATCTACCTGATCCTCATGGGTCTGTTTGGAATTTTTGGCCGCATGTAACTTCCTTCAGATTCAGGCGTTCCCTCCAACTTCTTGATAATCGGCGTCATTGCCCTGCTTTTGCTTCCACTTTTGATGAGCATAGAGAGCTCCAGCACTGAGAAGAAAAACGCCTAACAAACTAGCACAAACAATTCCCGCAACTTCCCAATCATGATTGGTGCTGCTAGAGGGAGGGCAAATTGTACTCTTGAGAGCATTCCGTGCGCAGTTGGTCGCATCCTGCGTAGCATTTTGCTCGAGTAGATCTACTGTAGAAAATGGGATGCAATAGTTGGATTCTCCATCATATTGGCAGTATTAACATATACAAGTTTCCACGGAAGAAAAAGTCCCTGCGACTGTTTCATTTAAGGAGGCGAAGCCACACGACTTCACAGCGTCATCGATGGTCTTGACTCCAACATTCCCACTATCATAGTTCACCTGCAAGGATGCCCCTCCAGACTGGTAAAACTGAGTCTGAAACCAGGAACCTGTGGACACAGTGCCACAATTGCCACCACTCACTCGCTGCATAAGAAGAGCTGTCATGATGATTTTTGTAATAAGAGCAAGATTCTGAGGAGCTGGCAATGCTACAGCCTTAGATGGATAAGCACCGGAAAATGGGGGAACATTGGATAAAATTTTCATAGACTTTACCTCGTTGTTTTGGAGGCGACATTCTATATGAAGCAGTCAAGGAAACGCAATAAAAAATTGAGCGTGAAATGGTGCTAAGAAAAGGATATGAGGCTTGTTGGGCTCGAACCAACGACCCTCTCATTAAAAGTGAGATGCTCTACCAACTGAGCTAAAGCCTCATATCTGTATTTGACCCCTAGGGGATTCGAACCCCTGTTACCAGAATGAAAATCTGGTGTCCTAGGCCCGACTAGACGAAGGGGCCGCATAATCGCACAATTATAACCAATGTGCGAATTGTGATCAATAGTCGCTAGACCGTCATGATCTCTTTTTCTTTTACCGCGAAGAGTTCGTCGATCTCTTTGCAGTATTTATCGGTGAGTTCTTGGATATCTTTCTCACCCTTTTTCATCTGATCTTCCGTGAAGTCTCCGTCCGCTTTCGCTTTTCGAACGCCTTCGTTCCCTTTGCGCCGCGATTCACGGATAGCCACTTTCGCCTTTTCAGCCTTCTCTTTCCCCTGCTTCACGATGTCTTTGCGCATCGACTCATCCAGAGGAGGAATGTTGATCCGAATTACGTGCCCTTCAACGACCGGTTGGACATTGAGGTTCGCTTTCTCGATACTTTTCGCAATAGGACCCGAGGTCTGTGGATCAAACGGCGTGATGAGGAGCTGACGGGGCTCCGGCGTCGAAACGCTTGCCAGCTCTTTGATCCGCATCTGCGATCCATACACTTCGATTGGGACATTGTCAAGCATCCCAGGGTTGGCTCTTCCTGTACGAAGATGGGCCAGTTCTTTTTTAAAATGGTCGATCGACTCGATCATTTTCTGTTTTGTTTCGTCTGTTATACTCATTGAACCAGGGATCCCCCTTTTTTCTCAGTGACTGCTTTAACTAGTGCGTTATCTTCAAACAAGTTGAATATGTAGACAGGTATTTTGTTATCCCGACAAAGGGCAAGCGCTGTCCCATCCATCACCCCAAGGTTTTTCGACAGGGCATCAGAAAAGGACAGTGTTTCGAACTTTTTTGCATCTGGGTTTTGCATTGGGTCTTTGTCGTAGATTCCATCCACTTTGGTCGCCTTAAATAGAATCTCGGCATTCACTTCGCTTGCGCGAAGCGCAGCTGCGGTGTCTGTGGTGAAGTAGGGGTTGCTTGTCCCCCCAACAAAAATCACGACTCGCCCTTTCTGAAGGGCATGCATGGCATGAACCCACTTGTAGCTCTCTGCAATCAGCGCACAGTTGATCGCGCTCATCACTTGGCTCTCTACGCCGATGTGGGATAGAGACTGCTGCAAGATGAGTCCGTTGATCATTGTGGCGAGCATCCCAATATGGTCAGCAGGCGTCCGATCAAAGCCAAACTGGGTGGCTTGAGCGCCGCGGAAGATGTTTCCTCCACCAACAACGATCCCCACTTCGACCCCTAGGTCCGTAACCGCTTTCACAGACTCAGCAATATGGGCACACGCATCGCGTGACATCCCATAATCCTGGTCTCCTTTCAGCGCCTCTCCTGAGAGCTTAAGAACAACCCGCTTGTACTGGGGCTTGCTCATCTACTCTCCTACTTGCCAGCGGAAGAACTGGGTGATCTCAATTTTTTTTCCGGCATCTTTCGATTCTTTCTCGAGCAGCTGGGTGATGGTCATCGAGTTGTCCTTCACATACTTTTGGCATACGAGACAGACCTGATCGTAAAAAGCCTTGATTTTCCCCTCAACGATCTTGTCGAGAATGTTCTCTGGCTTTCCCTTTACCTGAGTCCGGGCAATGTCTTTTTCTATTTCGAGTTTCTCATTCGGGACATCTTCAGGCGTAAGATATTCAGGCGACTCAGCAGCAACATGCATCGCGATGTCGCGAGCTAGAGCTTCGTTCCCTGCTCCACCTGATAGCTCGATCGCGGTGACGATCTTTCCACCCATGTGAGAGTAGACGCCAATCGACTTATCCGACGACTTAGGCAGCGCTTGGATCCGTTTGATCTGGATGTTTTCCCCTAAACTCTGAACGATGAGCGCTCGGAGCTGATCGATGGTCAGTGAGGGGTCTTCTGGAGAGCTGAGCCCTAAAAATGCCTTTAGGCTCTCGGGCTGTTCAGAAGCAACGAGATCAGATAAATCCTTGACGAAAGCTTTGAACTTGTCGTTTTGGGCCACAAAGTCGGTCTCAGAGTTGACTTCAACAAAAGAGATTGCGTCATCGCTCTCGCCAGTGCCGATCACTCCTTCGTTAGCCTCTCGCCCTTCACGTTTGACGGCAGAGGCCATCCCTGCTTTACGGAGGTTTTCAATCGCTTTTTCTAGATTGCCTTCCGCTTCTTCGAGCGCAGCTTTGCACTTGGCCATGCCAACGCCTGTCCGTTCGCGGAGTTCTTTAATCAATTGGGGTGTAACGGTACTCATTAAGACTGGTCCTCCGTTGTGTCTGCTACGCTGGGGCCCGCTTCTTTCTCTGCTTCTGCAGCCGCTTCAGCTGTTTCGATCCCCTGTTCCTTCGGTGCTTCTTCTGTTTCGATCGTGATCTGAAGGTTGTTTTTCTGGTCGATCACTTCTTGCATAAGAGCGCGAAGGATAAGTTTGATACTTTTGAGTGCATCATCGTTACAGGCGATCACATAATCGACAGGCTCAGGATCACAGTTGGTATCCACGAGTCCTAGAACCGGAATTCCAAGCTTGTTTGCCTCTTTCACCGCGATGTGCTCCCGGGAAGGATCTACGACGATCACAAGCCCTGGCACTTTGCGCATGGCGCGGATTCCTGAAAGGTTCCGATCGAGTTTTTTCTGATCTTTGCCCATAAGGACGATTTCTTTTTTGGTCAGCCCTTCTCCACCGGACGCAAGTTTCTTCTCGATCCTCTCGAGGGTTTTAACCGACTTTCGAATTGTGGCCAAATTGGTGAGCATTCCGCCGAGCCATCTTTCGCAGACATAAAATTCGCCTGCTTCTTCAGCACACTCTCGGATGACTCCTTTCGCCTGTTTCTTTGTCCCGACAAAGAGGATCGATTTCCGCTCTTTGACCGTTTCTCCGATGATTTCGATCCCTTCACGGATCTGCTGCATCGTCTTTGCCAAATCAATAATATAAATCCCGTTGCGTTTCTCAAAAACGTACGGTTTCATTTTTGGATTCCAACGATGTTTCTGGTGCCCGAAATGAGCCCCACTTTCTAGAAGGTCTTTTATGGTAATGGTCTGTTTAGTTGCCAAGCCTTGTCCCTTTTGTTGACGACGGCATCCACCCCGAGGGCAGATTTCAGTCTTGGTTAGTTTTATAAGGTCAGGATAAGAATTTTCTTACCCCTTTGTGGAAAAGCGCCTGGTCAGAATCGAACTGACGCTAATAGCTTGGAAGGCTATTGTTCTACCATTGAACTACAGGCGCATAATGTGACCATTTTTACCCTTTTCCTTCTTTTTTTCCAAGAAAAATGATAAAACCCTGTGATCATGAGTGGAAAAATTTCTCCGTCAAACCGCGTTCTCCAATTTTTTCTTGCTTCGCTCTTCCTGATTCTCGTTCGGGTCTGGCACCTTACGGTCATCCAATATGACAAACATGTCGAGCTGGCCGAGGCCCCGCAAAAGCAAACGCTCACTGAAAAACGAGAGAGGGGGACGATCCGAGATCGATTCAATATTCCCCTTGCCACGAACAGGGTCCAGTACAATGCGTCGATCCGCTATGCCGATATCCGGCAGATCCCCACTTTCCGAAGGTCGAAGAAAGGCCGAAGGAAGCCAAGGCGCGAATACATCGAAGAGCTCGCCGCCTTTCTCGGGCAGGAGCTCGATCTCAGCCCCCAAGATATCGAGGACACGATTCATGGGAAGGCCTCTCTCTTTCCCCATACCCCTTTCGTTTTAAAAGAAGATTTGTCTGAGGAGCTCTATAGCCGGCTGAAAATGTGTGAAAAAGACTGGCTCGGCCTCTACATGGAAAAGGGCTCCAAGCGGGTCTACCCTCAAGGAAAGGTGGGTTGCCACCTGGTTGGCTACATGGGAGCGATCAGTCGGCGAGAGTACCAGCGGGTCGCGGCCGAGATTCAGCAACTAAAAACTTTTCTCGCAAGTCGGAGCGAGGGACAAGCGGTGGTCCTTCCGAAAGGCTTCACAAGGATCGATGAGGTGGCCGCTCGCCTTGCCGAGCTCCGCCAACAGAGCTACACGATCCATGACCAGGTGGGCAAGGCTGGAGTCGAGGCTTCCTACGACGAGCTCCTCCGGGGCAAGTCTGGCAAAAAATTGTTTGCGATCGATAGCCAGGGCAACCTTCTCCACACCCTCCCGGGAAGCAAGGAGGGTGAGTCGGGCAACAGGCTCATCTTGAGCATCTCCTCCGAGCTCCAAGAAGAAGCTGAAAAGCTCCTTACCGAGTACCAAGGGCTCCAAGAAGAACGGGACAAAGCCACCGGCAAAGAGCGACGCACCCCCTGGCAGCGGGGAGGAGCCATCGTCGCCATCGACCCCCGCAATGGAGAAGTGCTCGCCCTCGCCTCCTACCCCCGCTATGATCCCAACGACCTTACCCCCGCCCATACTGAAGCCCGCCGCAAAGAAAAGTGCTCCTCCATCTACAAATGGTTTGAAAGCGAGTCTCACATTGGAGAGATCTGGGATGGGAAGCGCCCTCTCGAGAGGGAGCGATACTCGGAAGCCAAAAACCTGTTCTATCCTGAAGAGCAGCCTCTTTTCTGGGAAGAGTACTTAAGACAAGTACTCCCTACCCGCTCTCCTATCCGAGAGTCTCTTGATGCACTTGCCACCCTTGAAGAAGCCGCCCATTTCAAGGGGTGCATCGAAGAGCTCCTTCACCTCGGAGGCCTCGATTCCGTCCCTGCCCTCTTCACCCATCTCTACGAGCGGGGCGAATCGATCGATGCCGATCTGGAAGAAGAGATCGCTCCCTACCTCAAGCCCATCACACATTCAAGAGACAAACTTCTCTTCGTCGACCTCCTTTACCTGGCAAGCGGAAGAGACTCCGCCTGCCTCATCGACCAAACCTTCGAAGAGCATCGTCTATCCACCCAAACCGCCGCGTTCTACCTCGATCAGATCAAAGAAGAGGCTCGCGCCCAGTTTCATACGGGCGAGTTTCAAGCGTGGCGCCAAGAACATTTTTCGAAATACCTCAAAGCAAAACGAAAAGAAGAGCAGAAACAAAACCACTACGCTAGGCCCTACGTTGAGTATTTGGAAAAAGAGGAAAAAAACCAGTTTGCCGCCTACTGGGATGAAAACAAAGCCCGCCTCTTGCACACCTTCGTCATGGACGAACATGAAGATCCTCTACTCGCCAGGCTCAACGAACTCCTCTCTCCCCTCTCCAAAGAAGAGCAGCTCCGCTACCTCTCCTCACTGCGAACCTTCTCCGATTTGACCGAACCCCTCCTCACCAAATACCCTGCCCTTCGCCACCACCCCGCGCCTCAACTGGAAAAGCACCTGGCCGCCTCCTTCTACCCAAGCACCGGGTTTGGCTACGCCCGCTCGGAAGGCTTTCGCACCGCCAGCCCCATGGGCTCGATCTTCAAACTCATCCCCGCCTACGCAGGACTCCGCCACCAAGAAGAGGCGGATGCCGATGACCTCAACCCCCTTGTCCTTACCGACGACCTCCAATGGACCTCCCGCCCTGGGAGCATGAAACAAGTGCTCGGCTATCTAGAAAGTGGCGAGCCAATCAAACGACTCTACCACGGAGGGGTCCTCCCTCGCGGCTATCCCAACCAGGGAAAACTCAACGTGGTCAAGGCAATCGAGCGTTCAAGCAACATCTACTTCTCAATTCTCGCTGGCGATCTCCTCAAAAGCCCCCGCACCCTCGTCGATACCGCCACCTCGTTTGGCCTCGGCGAAAAAACTGGCATCGACCTCCCCGGAGAATACAAAGGGTCTGTCCCCACCGACGTCCTCCATAACAAAACCGCCCTCTACGCCTTTGCCATCGGGCAACACTCGCTCGTCGCCACTCCCCTCCAAGCCGCTGTCCTCTTTTCAACACTCGCCAACGGAGGCAAAGTCGTCAAACCTCAGATTGTCAAACTCTCCGCTGGAAAAGAGATCTCTTTCACCTCTCCAGAAATCACGCGCGAGATCCCCCTTTCTCCTCCGATCCAACACATCCTCTTCAAGGGAATGGAAGAAGTGGTCTCTGGAGACCGAGGCTTTGCCCGCTCCTCGGTCATCCGAAGAAACTACCATACCCCCGATGCCTACCAAGCCTACAGAAGACTCCGCACCAGCCTCATGGGAAAAACCGGAACAGCCGAGATCCTCTATAAACAGACGATCGACTCGGAAAGCCTCGCCAAACTAGAAAAACATGTCTGGTTTGCTGGCTTCCAAAAACCCGAACAAGGGGAAGTCCCTGAAATTGTCATCGCCGTCTACTTCCGCTTTGGAACCGCGGGAAAACAAGGCGCACCGATTGTCGCCCGGATGATCGAACGCTGGGAAGAGATTAAGAGTTTACACAAAACTCCCGAATAGACCATCATGCCTCCCAAATCAATTTTTGAGGAGGAACGATGATTTGGGAAAACGCCACTTATGAGTTTGCCAACCAGTGTGTAGAAAAGTCCTGGGCCCAGTGGGAAAGAAATGACCTCGTCGAATCGTGGGGCTACACGATCCCTGCACGCCTTGCCTATGTGACCGATCTTGTGATCAATGTCGCCGTCTTCCCTCTCGCCATCATCAGAGTCACCTTTGGTTCGCTCTACGCAATTGCTCGATGGGATTCGAGCACCCACGAATACCAGTCTGGAAAACACTACATCATCGAACGAACCAACCACGTTCTCTTAAGCCTGGTAGGGAGCATCCTTCCATCAGTAGCCCATCGCTATCGAGACGTCGATCTCGCCCCTTACGTGATCGCTGCGCGAATCGCTGTCATCACCTGGGGCATCCTCTACTACGGCTACTCAAAGTTTCGATAGGTCTATTTTTTTTCTTGCGATAAAACTCACAAAATCTTTATCGTCTCTAAGCATGAACAACGTTCACAGGAGAACACCACAATGAAAACCAGTCAAATACTCACCCAAGAAAACGCCCTTTTTGCCGCAAAAATCGCCCTCGGAATCGTTGTTGTTGGAGGAGCTGCCGCAGGTGCTGGCTACTTAGTCGAGAAAGGAGGAACCTCTCTAATCAGCTATGCCGAAAAAATCGATGCCGAAGCGCTAAAAACCTTGGGAAGCTGGCTAGAATACGGGGGGCAAGGCCTCTTCACTGCAGGGAAATATACCGCCTACTCCATCCTTGTCCCAGCCTATGCAGTAGGATATGAGCTCCCCAAATGGGTGATCAACAAAGGACTCCCAGCGCTCCGTGACCATGTCCTCGTCCCCTTCTGCAAAAATGTGATTCAGCCGGCTCTTCAAAAAGTCGAGTGGCTCGTCACTGAAGCGATTCCAGCAGCTGTAGAAAAAGTAACTCAGCTTGCCAAAGAGTGGATCTTTGTTCCTCTCTACAACAAGATCCACTGGGTAGCAACGCAACTGCAACTTGGCGTGGAGTGGCTCGCCAACAAGGGAATCGAGCTCATCCACTCGATTGCCAAGAAAGTACACGCCCTGGTTCTTCCCATTTGGAACAGTATCGTCCTTCCTGTTCTTAAAAACGTTAAGTGGTTTATCACCGAAGTGATCCCCACCTACATCAGCAAGATTGCTCAATTCGCCCGCGATCAAATCTTCATTCCCCTATCCAATGCTATCCGCTGGACGCTCACCAAAATCCAAGGGGGCCTCGAGTGGCTTTTAGAACGAGGAATCGAAGTTCTACAAAAGGGGTTTGAAATCATTGAAGCCATTTGGAATGCCACAATTGTCCCTCTCTATACAAATGTGATCCTTCCCATTCTCCAAAATGTTCGATGGGTTCTTACGGAGGTTATTCCTTCATGCATCGACAAGATCGTGCAATTCGCCCGCGATCAGATCTTCATCCCCCTCTCCAACGCAGCCCGCTGGACGCTCACCCAAATCCAAGGGGGCCTCGAGTGGCTTTTAGAACGAGGTGTCGAAATTCTCCAAAAAGGCTTTGAAATCATTGAGGCCATTTGGAATGCCACGATCGTCCCTCTCTACACAAATGTCCTCCTCCCCATTTTCGAAAATGTCAAATGGCTGGCTACCGAGGTGATCCCTTCATGCATCAACAAGATCCGTGACAAACTCTTCACCCCTCTTTTCAACGCAGTTAAGGAAGGATTCCTCTGGGTTGCAGAAAAGGCATCGGCTCTCACCTATCAGGGGATTACGCTGATCCAATCGATTGCAAAGAGAGTCCTCACCACATTGAGCGACGTTACCCATGCCGTTATTCAGATCGCGGACAAAATCCTCTTCACTCCCCTTAAGGCCTGCTTTAACTGGGTAATCGATCGAGGAGCTGATCTCGCCCACTTCGGATCTCAATACCTCATACAACCCGCAATAAAAATATCAGCCCATCTTTCGAAGGTCATTTGGGAAAATCTCCTCTACCCTTCTTGGGTGATGGCTCAGGACGCCGTGACAAAGATACAAAGTACGGCTCAACAAATCCTCTCATCGATCGGAAATTCGATCTATGGGGTCTATGATGCAATCTATAACGATCTCATCGCCTTCTTTTACGGAGGCCAAAAAGTTACTCAAATGGAATAAACGTAACGCCTGGGGCGAGAATGGAACCTTCGCCCAGCGCTTCGACGCCGCTCAGGCTTAGATTGGGGCTTTCTACTTGGAGAAGGCCTCCTCCGGACTCATCGAAAAGAACATCCGATGGAGCTCCCTGTGCAAAAGAGGTGTTTTTCCAGTAGCGGACATCCACAGCTCCTGAAGTCCCCACTGAAACAGCTTCATCGGTTATGGATGAAAGGGAATTGTTCAAGATATGAAAACTGAAAGAGCCTGAATCACTCCCAACAAAAAGGGCATGGTCATTTCCAGTCACATTATTATTCTGAATTATTGCTCTTGCATTTGAAGCCATGTGAGGAATTTGAATAGCACTTGATTCAAGAGAACGGATGGTATTGTGTTCAATGACAACATCTCCACCTTGAAAAAAACTATCATTAAAGAACGAACCTAAGAGTATCGCCCCACCTACATCGTCATCCTCTCGTTTTCTCTCGGTAAAAATCGAATTGTTCTGGCAAATAAAATTCCCTTGTAAAAAGTCAAAAAATGCAACCCCCAAATGAGATCCCATCACATTCGAATCCCTACAAATAAAATTTCTTCCGGCAAAGTCCTGATCAAAAACGATCGCTCCTCCTATAGAGATGTCCGTATTCGTGATGGAAGAAATAGTCAAGTTTTCAAAGAGAACATCTCCTCCGGAAAATAGTTCTTCATTATAAATTCCCGCCGAACCTCCAGCCTCCGAAAATGTGGAAATAGTCAGATCCCTAAAAATCAGATCTCCCTGGGTAGATCCAATAAACTCGATACCGAATGAAAAGACTGTTGCACTCGCTGAGGCAATCGTGCAGTGCTGCACCAAGACTCCATTTACCCCATCCCCGAAAATCCCTGAAACTGGATCGCCCGTCACTGAAATGGCTAGCCCTGAGATGGTATTTTGATTGGTAAGCGTCACCGCCGGCAAGCTATCTACCCCTCCATTCGTGACTAGGGGAAGAATTGCCGTTTGCGGCGGGATCTCGATTGTTCCGAAACGAGTATTGACCTCGAAAGGCCCCCCCGACCCCACAAGGCTTTGCCGATCTTGGAGGGTGATTCCAGAGCTCATTCCAGCAGCGGTCCCATCGCCCGGGAAGACATAAATCACATCTCCCTATCCTGAAGCAGCCACCGCCTGAGCGAATGTGGGGAAAGGACTTTCGAAAGTGCCCGCGCTGCTCGAGGTGTTATCCACGAAGTAAAATGTAAGCGGGAGGCCGGTCTCGCTGTCTAGTCCCACAGTGGATTTGGATCGAGTGATCGTCGGAGGGATTGCAAATCTCTCCACCTGCTCGACGAGGCGATACTCGAGTGCCAGAAGGTCACAGCAAGAAGAGACCGAACGTGCTTCCCGCTCTACACAGGGACCGAAGGGAAGATGGAGAGCGAGTTCTCCCTGACCGATCCACTTGAACTGGCTGTCATAAGAAGCTTGCCCCTCTACCGTGACATAGTCGGTAATCTTCACCTTCGCCCGAAACAGTCCACCGCCGAGATTTCTTTTGTGGTCGCCTCGGAAATAGTACCCTCCAAGGGCAGTATGGATCCCAAAACATCCGCCATCATAAAGCCAGCAGCCCACTGCCCCATCGAATCCAGAAAGGGCAAGCTCCTCCTTCCTCTCAAAATAAGCCTGGTTCCCCTTGAACTTGTCAAAGGTCTTTCGGTAGGTCTTATGCGTTCGACTCACTGGCGCATAGCCGTTGAATCGAAGATCCCAGCAAGGCCACAGAAATTCAATTCCTGCACCGAGCTGATGAAAGTTCATATGCCGTGCTTCAAGCCAGTCCCAAAACAAGTTGAGCCCGTAGACAGCGCTGCAACAATCATTGAGATACCGAACGCCGAGCCCAGCATTCGTCGTCCACTTCCCATCATTGGCGATATGTCCTCGCAGATCGGCAAAGGTGTGCCAGTTACCTCCCCAGTCTTGTGAATAGAGAAGATCAAAGGAGGTATATCCCCTTGGATAGCCGATCCCATTCCCCTCTCGATGGCGCACACTTAGCCGAGTTGATGAAGGCCCGTCCGGGCATTCGCACGAACAACATGTGAGTGGCTCCTCCTCCCAGCAGCAACAACACTCATTGGCCATGAGAGGCAGTGCGGCAAAAAGAAAGAGCCCTATCCATTTATGAAGCATATATTTCTCTATATAGAAAAAAAAATTACCCAACTACATGTTCAGAAAAAATTTCTCCCTTGCGCAGAAATTCCGAAAACTGATATCGTATCTAACATGAACAGCGTTCAGACAAAAAAAGAGCAACTCAAGCCAATCCTCATCGAGCACGCCTATGCGATCATGAAAAAAGAGGGCATCTCGGCGATCCGTATTCGCACCCTTGCTGAAAAGGCGGGCTGTTCGGTCGGAACGTTTTACAATATTTTTGAAACTTTCGACGATATCCACTACCACCTCAATAGTCGAGTCATTAAAGAACTTCTTAGCTATCTCTATGTCGAACTTGAAAAGTCGGCGCGGGAAAAAGTCCCTCTTACAGAAGCTCTCCCCCAACTTGGGTGGGCCTACCTCGACTTTGGGAAGGTCAACCTCCATAGCTGGAAAACTCTTTTTGAATCAACCCCGACTGCCGACTGTCCCACCTGGTATCTCAATCAGATTGCCGAAAGAATGGAGCCGTTCAAAGAACTTCTTGCCAGCGCATATGGCCTCACCCGAGAACACGCTGAAAAACTCATTAACTATTTTTGGTTTGCAATCCATGGAGTAAGCTCCATTATTTTGAACCAGAAAGGAACCGACACCTCCGATGAATTTCTTGAGAAATACATCGACCATTGCCTAAGGGGGATCCATGACCTGGCTTAAAGTCATTTTTTTAGCGCCAAGAATGAACGTCGTTCAAAGGAAAAGTTTACTATGAAAGTAGAGGCTGTGCAAAGAGAATCTCTGGGCATGCTCGCTTTGGCAAGCGGGGTAGCATTTGGAGGCTATTTGGTAGAGAAAGGAGGCTCATCCCTCTCAGACTTTGCCAAAAAGACCGAAACCGCAGCCCTTCGAACGATGGGCGATTGGATGGTGTTTGGAGGTCAGGGACTTACACTTACTGGCAAATACGCTGCCTACTACGCGAGCGCAGAGCTCCTCCATAGTTACCTGGTTCCTCCTCTTAAGAGGATCGCATTAGCAATGTTCGCATGGATAGAAAAAATAATAAAAACAGAGAGCTGGAAATAAATAATTTAATACACACCCAGCTTTCTACATAAAAATAAGAGATATACTATGAGCGCTATTTCACAATATTGCCACCCCAATGAACAGGGCTGGCAAACTTATCAAATTGACAAGCTAGACACACCCGAGATGTGCCAGATCGTCGCAGATGACTGCACCTTTTCTGCTCGAACAGAAAAGCTGAAGGTGGGTGGAGCTTTCCTACTCGCAGGCACAGCTAGCTTTGCCTCGATTT
>Ga0180437_10002880_pt1 | contig 26474 bp, 21 predicted proteins | sample SS_ome_4_FD_132410 | JGI IMG/M metagenome (GOLD analysis project Ga0180437, IMG submission 132410) | Hypersaline lake sediment archaeal communities from the Salton Sea, California, USA - SS_3_D_1 metaG | ecosystem: Environmental > Aquatic > Non-marine Saline and Alkaline > Hypersaline >... | reverse complement strand
GTAGGCGATCGCTTTTTTAAAATACTCCATGGCCATGTTGTAGTCTGCTCTATCTTGCGTTTTCATCGATCGGGAAAAATACAGAGCTCCCAGATTAGAATTGGTCTTGGCAAAATCGGGATCCAGATCAAGGGCTTTCCGGAAATGTTCCAGGGCACTTTGCTCATCTCCTTTTCTCCAGTAAGCCAGGCCCAGAGAATCCCACACGGCGGGATCGAAATCGATCTTCGCCAGGCCTTTCTGGAGCATCGCGATGCTCTGATCGAAATCCCCGGCTTCGCCCAAAAGTACGCCGTAAGCGATGATGATGTCATAATTTTCCGGGTTATGTCTGTACCCCTCTTGCATAAGTTCAAGCGCTTTTTCCGGGCGATCCTTGGACTTGTAGAGGGGGAACAGAGTCATATAGGCGTAAACCATATTCTTTTTTTCCCGGACGATCTCCTCAAGCAAACGGATGCTTTCATCCAGGTTTCCTTCGTCGAAAAGGATTATCGCGGCGTCCAGCTTTTTCTGGAATGGGAGGATGGTCTTGAGGTCGTCAGCCGGCCCGTAGCTTTCCTTGACCTGGGATTGCGGGGAAGAGACATACCCGAGACTCCTCAGCCTCCGCAGGGTCTCCGCATCTGCCCCGGAAGGAGCGGACCCGGCTTTGGAGGAGGAAAAATTCTCGATCAATCCGCCGAGTCTTTCCCGGAATTCTGCCACATCGATTTTCTGGACCAGGTTGTTTTCTTCCTGGAAATCCTCCTCCAGGTCGTAATATTCGGGTATCGGGGAATCGCAGAATTTTATTCCTTCTGAAATGAAACCCCGCAGCGGAGCAGCCCCTCTGTTGTAATAGGGGTCCAGGGATTCGAAATAAATCTCCCGGTTCTTTATCTTTTTTCCCCGCATTAAAGGTAAAAGAGAATTCCCCTGAAGAAAAGACGGTTTATCTGTTTGCAGAACATCACAGACCGTCGGGAAAATATCCGCATGGCAGACGTACTGGGCGGTGCGCCCATTTTCGATGCCGGGGCCAGAGATGATCAAGGGGATCCAGATCGTGCTGTTATACGCAAAATAATTATGGGTCAGCTCGCCGTGCTCACCGAGAGATTCTCCATGATCGCCCGTCAAAATGACGAGCGTGTTTTGGAACATATCCCGTTTTTTCATAAAATCGAACAGCTTCCCCAACTGAGAATCGACATAAGCGGCTTCCCCGGAGTAAGGGTCGTCCTTGAACTGGCTCAGGAAGGGTTCGGGAGGGGAGTAGGGAGTATGAGGATCCCACAGATGAACGAAGGAAAACCATGTGGACCTCTGTCCGGCAATCCAATCGACAGCCGCCCGGATGACCTCTTCTGCCCGTCTTTCCGGAGCCGCGAATTCCATGGACGATTGGGAAGGGTAGGATTCATCGTACACATCGAATCCCTGCCCAAGGCCGAAGCGGGAATCGAGGGGGAAGGCGCCGATAAAAGCACCGGTGGCGTAACCTTTTTCTTTGAGGTATTCGGCAAGGGTCAAAAAATCGTCGGCCACCCTGAAATTGGAATTGTCGTGCACGCCATGATAAAGAGGTGTGGTCCCCAGCAGGATGTTGGCATGGGAGGGAAGGGTAGCAGGATTATGGGCGAACGCCCTTTCGAACACCACCCCCTTGGATGCCAATCCGTCGATATTGGGCGTTTCAAGGAACGTCGTGCTGTAACAACCGAGGCGGTCGGGCCTTATCGTATCTATGCTTATCAAAAGGACATTTAGATCTGTTGTTTCTGCCTCTGCTGGGGAGGAGAAGAGACAAGGAGAAAGGATAACGATCAGAAGGAAAACGCGGGAAAAAATCCTCCTCAAGGATCTGTCTATCATCAGAATCCCCTATTTATGGTTTTACAACGGGCATCTAGTATGGAAAAAGGGAAAAAGCGGGGACGCAGGAAATCGTTACTCGTTCCGGGCCAAATTCAGATCGATCCAGAAGTCGTACTGTTTGACCTGCTGGAGCTGGCGTCTCATGCTGGCCAACCGCACCGACTCGTTCTCCGCGCTTCCCAGTCCTCCCCCGCCTCGCTCGTCAGTTAAACCGCCGCTTCTCTGATCCTGGGCTTGCGTTGTGTTCTGTCCGATACCTCTGGCCAGGGCTTCTTTGTACTCCTTGGTGGCACCGCCCCACTCGAAGTTCACGCTCACGCTTTTCCCTGGTTCCACGCCGAGCTCTGGCGCGATCTCAGCCAGCTTGGGAAAGGAAATGGCCACCTCATAGAGAAGGGCCTGGTCCAGCACATTGCTCCGGAATTGGGCGCCTGCATAAACAGGAGGCGCGACGTCCGCGTCATAATCCGCGGCGTTTTTATTGATAAGCCGCTGCTCGAACATCCAGTAGGCCTTATTCTGGCGGACCTGAGCTTTCCTGTCTTCCGGCATCTCCTGTCCAACTTGTTTCTCCATGAAAGCGATATATTCATCCGCGGAAATTTGTTTTCTCAACAAATTGATCCCCAATTCTTTTTTCTTTTCGCCCTGGGGGCCGATCCATACCGTCAGGCCCGTCCAGTTGATGGAACTGAGGTATTTGGGATTCCTGAAGATAAAAAGGACATACAGGTTTTCGGAATCGTTCATGAAGGCGTAATCGACAGCGGTTTTTTTATAGGACGTCAAAGACGCTTTGGTCCATTCCGTGTTCATGCCGTCGATACTGGGAGGGGAAGCGATCCACATGCTTCCCACGGATTCGTCTTTTGAAAAGCCTGGAGCGATAAAGGTCATCATCGCCAGAATGAACACCACACTCGTGATTAACCTGTTCCGTTTCATTGAAACCTCCATCTCCGGAAAATGAATTATGGATTTTCATTATAATCCTTTACGGGGGAAAAGTCACGCAGAATCAGTCTTCCTCTCTCCATGAAATATCGTAGGTTGTCCTGGATTCATCCATCAGGTCGCGAAGTTCGAAGTCCTCGTCCTCAAAGGTCACTCTCCACGTGGACGATTCTCCGAATTCCAGATCTTGCTTATCGACCAGATGATATCCTTGAGCCAGGAAATCGCCGTTGGGATTTTTCAAGTCGATATAGACCCTCACGAACAGCGCTTTTCCCTCTCCGACATTTCGGACTGTCCCGACAAAGGAAAAACTCGTGCCGCCGTCTTCATACCTCGGCCCTTCCGTCATGACGACATCGGCGAATTTTTTCGGGTTGAAAAGGTCGCACGAAACCACGGCCAGGCAAACCAACGCAGCCAGCAGAAATTTCCGTCTCATGATTTTTTCCTTTTGTCTGCCCTCGCGAGAAAAAAAATTAGTGGAGCTGAGGAGACTCGAACTCCCGACCTCTTGACTGCCAGTCAAGCGTTCTCCCAACTGAACTACAGCCCCACCTGGGCATATATCATGTTACAAAAACTATGGGTGGGAGTCAATACCACCCGGATGAATAAAACCCGCGACTTTGAACGAATCGTATATAATAATGTGTCGTCAACAATGTGAAGCAGTTTTGTTAACAAATTTTACAAAACATGCTAAAATGATTTTTCATAAGGAATGAACCATGCCAGATGTACGAAGAAAACCGCCAAAATCATACCGGAGCATTATTTTCTGGATCGCAGCCGGGATCATCATCATCATTCTCTACAGTCTCCTTCAAACGCCCAGTGCGATAACAAGAGAAATTAATTTCTCCGAATTTATGGATGAAGTCGAACGGGGAAATATTAACGAGGTGACCATAACGGGCAGCCAGCTCAAGGGAAAATTCACCGACGGGCAGGCCTTCAAAAGTGTCGCTCCCCAACAATACGATGACCTCGTTAAAATTTTGAGAGAACACAATATCATCATCACAGTCAAGGATACTTCCCGAAGCCCATGGTTCTCCTACCTTTTCACCTGGTTCCCCATTCTCCTCCTCATCCTCTTCTGGGTATTCTTTATGCGCCAGATGCAGTCGGGAGGGAATAAAGCCTTGTCTTTCGGGAAAAGCCGGGCCAAACTCTTCTCGGGCGTTCAGAAAAAGATCACATTCAAGGACGTGGCCGGCGTGGAGGAAGCCAAAGAAGAGCTCCAGGAGATCATCGGATTCTTGAAAGATCCCCAAAGGTTTCAAAAGCTCGGCGGTCGGATTCCCAAGGGCGTCCTGCTCGTCGGGGCGCCGGGAACGGGAAAAACACTCCTGGCACGGGCCGTTGCCGGTGAAGCCGGGGTTCCCTTTTTCTCGATAAGCGGGTCCGACTTTGTCGAAATGTTCGTCGGAGTCGGGGCATCGCGCGTGAGAGACCTGTTCGAACAAGGGAAAAAACATGCGCCGTGCTTGATCTTCATCGATGAGATCGATGCTGTGGGCCGTCAGAGAGGGGCAGGTCTTGGAGGGGGACATGACGAGCGGGAACAGACCCTGAACCAGCTTCTCGTAGAAATGGATGGGTTCGATTCCAACGAAGGGATCATTTTGATCGCGGCCACGAACAGGCCGGATATACTGGACAGCGCCATTCTTCGGCCCGGTCGGTTCGACCGGCGGATCGTCGTGAACATGCCAGATGTCAAGGGCCGCGAAGACATCCTCAAGGTCCATGTGAAAAACATCCCTCTGAACAAAGATGTGGACCTTAAAGTCCTGGGGCGTTCCACACCGGGATTCTCAGGAGCTGACTTGGCCAACCTCGTCAACGAGGCGGCCTTGCTTGCTGCCCGTCACGGCCAGGAAGACGTTACCATGGGTGACCTGGAAAACGCCAAGGACAAGGTACTGATGGGAGTGGAGAGGAAAAGCATGATCATCAGCGATGAGGAAAAAAAGAGCACGGCCTACCACGAAGCCGGTCATGCGCTGGTCGCCGCCCTAATCCCGGAGGCAGATCCGATCCACAAGGTTACGATAATCCCCCGGGGGCTCGCGCTGGGGATAACCCAGCAGCTTCCCCTCGACGACCGGTATACCTATTCCAAGACCTTCCTGGAAGCACAGCTTTCCGTCCTGATGGCAGGACGGGTAGCTGAAAACCTGTTCCTGAATAAAACGACGACAGGAGCCGCCAACGACTTCGAACGCGCGACAGATATCGCCCGTAAAATGGTCTGCCAGTACGGGATGTCCGAACTAGGACCGCTCACTTTCGGCGAACGTGATGATCTCGTTTTTCTGGGAAAAGACCTGGCCATGCACAAAAATTTCAGCGAAAAAACGGCCGAGCTTATCGATTTGGAAGTGAAAAAGTTCATCACACGGAATTTCGACAGATCAAAGGCCCTTCTGGAAAAAAATAAAAACTCCCTCAAAATGATCGCAGAGGAATTGCTGGAGAAGGAAGTCCTATCCTCTGAAGAAATCGAGGAAATTATCGACAAGAACAACAAAAGCGCCGGGAAAAAACCGGCGAGAAAAGCGAAACCTAAACCGGAGAAGGCAAAAGAAGAAGAAAAAAAAACACAACCCCCGGGAAAAGGGGGGCCTGTTGAAGTGTAAAAAGTGAGAAAAAAGTCCGTTTTCGAGGTTAATGGCAATCAACACGAATTAGGCCAGAAGACCTGGTTTATGGGCATCGTCAACATCACCCCGGATTCCTTTTCCGATCCCGGAGAATATCTCGACAAAGAAAAGGCCATTACCAGAGGGCTGGAACTCGTCGAACAGGGCGCCAATATTCTCGACATAGGCGGAGAAAGCACCCGCCCTGGTTCCGAGCCCGTCTCCCCCGAAGAAGAAGCCAAACGCATCATCCCCGTTATCACAGAACTCAGGAAAAGAACGGATGTCCTCATCTCTGTGGACACCACCAAGGCCGACGTGGCTGAAAAGGCCCTGGCGGCAGGCGCCGATATCATCAACGATATCAGCGCATTCCGGTTCGACGACCGCATGCCGCTGCTGGCGTCCGACTCCGGGGCCTCGGTTGTGTTGATGCACATGAAGGGCGTTCCCAAAACCATGCAGTCCAATCCCTATTACGAGGACCTCTACCAGGAAATCCGATGTTTCCTGGAAGAACGGATCGCAACGGCCGCTGCCTATGGCATCAAAAAGGAAAAGCTCATCGTGGACCCGGGAATAGGATTCGGCAAAAACCTGGAACACAATCTCGCCATCATCAATAATCTGGATTTTTTAGAAGACCTGGGCAGGCCCATTTTGTTGGGCATATCACGAAAATCCTTCATCGGAAAAATCCTCAATCTTCCTCCCAATGAGAGAGCCGAGGGGACCATCGCCAGTGCAGTCTTATCCGTTCTCAAGGGCGCTCACATCCTAAGGGTTCATGAGGTCGGAAAGATCCGGAGGGCGATAGCCGTCGCTGAAGCCATCGTGAACGAAAATGCACACCCCCCATCCGGCGAGGATTCAGACAAGGAGAAAACGATCCGGTATGCTTGAGAGTATCATCAACGCCCTGTCCAACTTCACACTGGGAGATTTCATCGACATCCTCCTGGTCACCATCATCGTATATTCATTCTTCCGGTTGATCAAAGACACCAAAGCCTACCAGATGGCCATCGGTATCGCCGTTGTCGGCCTGCTCTATTTGATCACGCAATGGGGCAAGCTGTTCGTGTCCCGCTGGATCATCGAAAAATTCGTCATGTACCTGATCATCGCTATTATCGTTCTGTTCCAGGGGGAAATCCGGAGGTTTTTAACCACCATCGGGTCTCAGTCATTGAGAAAACCCATGACCCTCAAGGCCCTTTCGGAAAAAATGGAAGACGTGTTCCTGGCCGTGGACTATCTCGCTTCCAAAAGGATAGGGGCGCTGATCGCTATCGAAAATGACATCTCGCTGAAAAGCTTTTCGGACCGGGGCACCAAGATCGACGCTGCCGTAACTAAGGACCTTCTGGTATCCATTTTTTTCCCGAACTCCCCTCTCCATGACGGTGCCGTGATCATAAAAGGAGACAGAATCGTGGCCGCTGGCTGTCTTCTCCCCCTTCCCGCTTCCCATAACCTGGGTGACGAGTTCCTGGCAAGAACGAGACACCTCGCCGCCCTCGGACTGAGCCAGGAGACAGACGCCCTGGTCATCGTCGTATCGGAAGAGGCCGGAACGATCTCCCTTGCCACCCAGGGACGATTGGACAGGGGATTGGAAAAAAAGCAGCTCAAGGAAAAAATGATCCATTATTTGAAATAAAATGATAAGACTTATGAGACGCGTATTTCTCCGCAACTGGGGATTGAAACTATTCTCTTTCCTTGTCGCCCTGGTTCTGTGGCTCACACTCATTCCCGAAGAAAAAACTTTTACGGAAAAAAACCTGACCGTGGCACTGGAACTCCACAATATTCCTTCTGGGATGGAAGTTGTGGAAAAACCGCCTTCAACGGTGGATGTTAAGATCCGCACGCCCAGAAGACTTCTCGAACAGGTGACCCCTTCAAATGTTCGCGCTGTGCTCGACCTCCGAGATGCCCGTGTGGATGTGCAAAATTACGATCTCAACGAAAGCATGATCAAAACACCCCAGGGCGCCCAAGTCACCGAAGTCAGGCCGAGCCAGGTTAGCCTGAAGTTGGAACGAACCGTCGCGGTCATGCTGGAAGTCGAACCCCAAATCACGGGAGAACTTCAAGAAGGCCTGGGTGTCGTGAAAATCGAAGTCGTTCCTCCGCAGGTTCTTGTTTCGGGCCCTGAGAGCAAAATCGATCGGAATGCCAAGGTCCGGACGACGCCTGTCGACATTTCCCCATTGACCCAGCAAACGGAGATCGAAGCGAGGCTCATCCTTCCCAACCCGGACCTCCAGTTCGCTTCGGGGCAAACAGCCGTAAGGGTGCGCGTTTTGATCCAGGAAGACAAAACTGAAAAAGTGAATCCGGAGAAAAAAGAGTAACCTGGGGGGATTTTTCCTTGAAATACCTCGATTTTTCAGTATAATCTTTGCTTTTGTATTGATTCGACCCTAGGGGGACAATGAAATGGCGAAACTTTTCGGCACAGATGGCATGAGGGGAGTTGCCGGCAAATTCCCTTTGGACTATTCCACGGTCTGTGTCCTGGGAGAATCATTGATGCGGCTGCTCAGACAGGAGACGCTGCCTGCCACTGTGATTATCGGTCGAGACACCAGGGAATCGGGAAAATGGCTGGAGCGTGCTTTGTTTCAGGGCATAGAATCGGAAAAGGGAACGGCCGTTTCGGCCGGAATCATTCCCACTTCCGCCATCTCCTTCCTTACCAAAAAACACGCCTTTTCGGCAGGTATCATGATCTCCGCTTCCCATAACCCCTACCAGGACAACGGCATCAAAATTTTTTCTTCCGACGGGATGAAAATTACCGAGAAATGGGAAGAGCTGCTGGAAAAGACCATGGAAGAACTCCAGCGGACAGTGGAACCCCAATCCGCCCAAATCGTTCCGGAACCGAGTCTGGGACATCAATACACCGAATATCTTTTGGACCGTTTTTCTACGGAAAATCCTCTCCGCGATTTCAAGGTCGTCCTGGATTGTTCCAACGGGGCCAGCTCTGCCATCGCCCCGTTTATCTTTCAAATGCTGGGATTCGATGTCGTGGCGATCAACTCTTCTCCCGATGGCAAAAATATCAATGAGGGATGCGGATCTCTTTATCCGGAAAAACTTGCCGAAAGCGTCGTTGCGGTCAAAGCGGACATAGGGATCGCTTACGACGGAGATGCCGACCGGGCCATCTGGATCGATGGGAACGGACAAATCCTCAACGGAGACCACACGTTATTCGTTCAATCCCGGTTTATGAAGGAAACCGGACGTTTGAAATCGAGACATGTGGTGGCCACCACGATGAGCAATATGGGCCTGGAAAAAGCTCTGGAGGAGCAGGGCCTCGCCCTCATCCGGACAAAAGTCGGGGACCGGTTCGTTTTGGAGGAAATGATCAATTCGGGCGCCAACCTGGGAGGCGAGCAGTCAGGCCACACCATTTTTCTCGATGAGTTTCCCACAGGAGACGGGATTCTGACCAGCATCAAAATGGTCGAAGCCCTAACAGCAAAAAAAGCCTCCCTTTCAGACCTTATCAAGGATTATCGGGTGTTCCCTCAGGTCCACTTGAATGTTCCGGTATCGAAAAAAGACGATTTTTCTCTTTATCCCGAGATCGGGAAAACCAGGGAAGAGATCGAAAATCGGCTCATGAACCGCGGCCGGTTCGATCTCCGGTATTCCGGAACAGAACCCTTGGCCAGGGTTATGGTCGAAGGCCAGGACCTTCGGGAACTCGAAGACCTGGCAGAGCGGATGGCCAAGGTTCTAGCCAAATACCTCAGCTGACCTGGGTTATTCATAAAGATTGCCGATCTTTTTATCCAATAAGATAAATAAAATCGGACCTCTTCCATTTTGTGTGGGTTTTTTACCAATGGACCATGACGGGTCCTGTCACGGCTTCCCCCCCGGCCGTCCTCGCTCCACCCATCCCCCAGTGGGCACCCTTCCGCTGCGGGCGGGCGGGGGGCCCCCTCCAGCCGCACCACCCGTCATTTTATCGTTATCCCCACACAAAATGGAAGAGAACCATAAAATCTAAAAATCAAGAGGAACTCAATATCGGCCGGTGAATAACCCAGGAACCAGGGCTATTTATAAAAATAATAGAAGAGTCCTGATTTTCCCGGTATAATGTTACAGGAGTTTTTTTTACATGGAGGGGAACATGAAACTCGCAGTCAATGTGGACCATATCGCCACCATACGAGAAGCACGGAAGCACGTCACTCCTGATCCTGTGCTTGCGGCGCTGCTGGCCGAGCAGGCCGGGGCCGAAGGGATCGTCTGCCATATCCGTTCGGACAGGCGACACATCAAAGAAAGAGACCTCCATCTGCTCAAACAAACCGTAAAAACGAAGTTCAATATCGAGATGGCAGCCACCGATGAAATGAAAGGAATCGCCATAAACATCAAACCGGATGTCGTTTCCCTCGTTCCCGAGCGGGATGAGGAGATAACAACGGAGGGCGGTCTGGACGTCCGCTCGAATGAATCTCATCTCCGGACTCATATCGAGGAACTCAAACAAGCGGAGATCCGGGTGAGCATCTTCGTGGATCCTGACATCGGACAGATCGAGGCATGCAAAAATGCCGGTGTGGACCTGATCGAGATCAACACCGGAAAATACGCGGACTTAAAACCAGGGGAAAAACGCGAACAAGCCCTGGGTGTGATCATTCGGGCGGCCAAGCACGGCGCTGGATTGGGACTGGAGATCCATGCCGGCCACGGCTTGGACTATTTCAATGTCAAGCCGGTTGCCGCCATTCCGGAAATGAAAGAATTCAGCATCGGATTCGCCATCGTGGCAAGAGCGGCCATTGTCGGGATCGACCGCGCTGTTAAAGAAATGATCGCCCTGATAAGCTAGAATGGAGGGACTATGGACATCCGGATAAATATCGACCGCCTGAAGAACGACATCGAGGATCTGGGACAGATCGGAAAGGATCCCAACGGGGGGATCAGCCGGCCCTCTTTCAGCAAGGCGGATCTCGAAGCCAGGCAGTGGCTGAAAGACAGGATCGGAAACGCCGGACTCGAACTGCGCCAGGATGGCGCCGGGAATATTTTCGGCCGAATGGAAGGGACAGGAAAAACCGTAATGGCCGGTTCCCACATCGACACCGTGATCAACGGGGGGATGTTCGACGGCTCCATCGGGGTTCTTACGGCTCTTGAGTGCCTGAGGCGCATAAAGGAAGAGGGGGTCGAGAGGACAAAGCCGCTGGAAGTGGTTTCCTTCACGGATGAAGAAGGCAATCTGGTCGGCGACTTCCTCGGCAGCCGTGCGTTCATCGCTCCACCGGATAGAAATTTTTTAGAACAGGGAAAGACACAGTTCGGGATTCCCCTCGCGGATGTTTTAGCAAACACGGAATTCAGCATAGACAGCATCATGGAAGCCCATAAACAAAGACCCGAAATAGAGGCATTTCTGGAAATCCATATCGAACAGGGACCTGTTCTCGAGACCGAAAACATGCCGATAGGCATCGTGGAATGCATCGCCGGAAAGAATTACAGGATCTGCCACTTTCTGGGGGAGGCAAGCCATGCAGGAACCACCCCGTTCGAACTCCGCCACGATGCCCTACTGGGGCTGGCAGATTTTGCGCTCAAAGGAACGCAATATGTGGCCACCCATCATTATGGCAGCATGTTCACCATCGGCCGGGTTCAAGTCCATCCGGGAACTTTCAGTATCGTTCCCGGACGAGTGGACTTTTCCATGGATTTCCGGAGTACATCCAAGGAAACTCTTGACGCATTGGAAAAGATGCTGCTGTCGCTGGCGGGTGACGTGGCGGCGACACGCGGGCTGCAATTTTCCTCTCACGTCTTGGACAAGACCGATCCTGTCGCGGTGCCGGAAAAAATTCAGCGTATGATGAAAGAAGAAAGCAGGAATCTGGATTACGAGCACATGACACTTCCCAGCGGCGCAGGACACGATGCCCAGATCATCGCAGCCGTGGCCGATGCGGGGATGATTTTTATCCCGTGCGAGGACGGCATAAGCCATTCCCCCGAAGAGAGGATCGACTGGGCGGATCTGGAGAAAGGGGCGAACCTATTGCTCCGTATGCTGATGAAACTGGCTCAATAGGCTAGGATTCAAAATCCTCGGGTTTGGGACGGAAACTCCGGTCTTTTTTTTTCTGGCTCTGTTTTTTTTTGTCTTCCAACATCTTCAGCTTTGCCCTTTTGGAGCGTTTCCTTTTCTGCCGGCGGATCTTCGCGATTTTTTTCTGTTCTTCGCTTTCTTTCCCACGGAGCTGAGTCTCCAATTTATCCGCCAGGATCTTCCTCGCCAGGTACCTGTTGACCGCCTGGTAACGCTCCCTCTGGCATTTCACCTCGATTCCGGTCGGCATGTGTTTCAAGTAGACGCATGTGGATGTTTTGTTGACCTTCTGCCCGCCCTTCCCTGTGGAGCGGACAAACTTCTCCACGATATCCTTTTCATGGATACCGAGGCTTTCCATTTTCTCGCGGAGAGCTTCCCGCTTTTCTTTGCTGACACGTAAAAGTCCCAAGTCCTTATCCATGATTCCGATTATAGTGGATATCGAACGAACGAACAATGACTATGCCTCTGCGAATGGAATACGCCGAAGCCGCCAACCCGCCCCACCCCAACTAAAGGTATAAAAAATATAAACAGCTGTTTTTTTTAAAAAATGGGATCGCCGTTTTTATGAATGACCCAGGGGGGGGTTAGTTGCGGGCCTTTTTCTTGGATATCAAAAACTTCCCGCAGTTCTCACAAACATAAATGTCGTTGCTGCCCTCGATTGCAGATCCCATTCCCGTTGCAACGTTAATGAAGCATCCCAGGCAGGCACCATCTTCCACCTCTGCAACTGCGAAACCATACCTTTCCATCAACCTGTCGAACCTATCCAACAGGGCGGCATCCAGTTCCTGTCTGATCAGGTTCGCTTTCCTTTGCAGCTCGGCCTGCTTGGCTTTTGTCGCCTTTTTTTTCTGGATTTCGATCTCCTGAAGTTTCCAGAGCAGGCTCGCCCGGCTCATGATCTTGTCATCCTGGACGGGAAGGCGCAGCTCGATCTCGGAAATAACGTTGAAAAGTTCTGTCTTGTTTTTGGCTTCGAATAGTCTTTTTCTAAAACCCGGGTTTCTCAAGAATTGAGCCAGTCCGGCAAACAAATGATTGAAAAGACCCGGGATCGAAGGGTTCCAAACGATCAGGATGATGATATGGACGCTCTCGCCATCTATGGAATCGAAGTTTATGCCGGGGACGGATTTCCCGACAACGACAGCGATATCCTGTCCCGTATCGACACGGGCGTGCGGCAGCGCTACCCCGTGTCCTATCGCAGTAGATTCCAGCCGTTCCCTGTCGATGATCCGTGTCAGGATCGGTTTTTTGTTTTGGATGAGTTTCTGTTTGAGCAAAACATCGAGAAGTTCTTCGATGGCCTGAATTTTATCCTTGGCTTTGAGGTTGTAGACGACCTGGGCGGGTTTCAGAAAATCTGAGAAACGAGATCCTTTAAGCTCCATCCTCTCTATCGTTGTATCATTTTAACACAAAACCAAAGCATGCCAAAGAAAAAAATGACCTAACCGCGAATAATCCAGAATTTCCTGTTTTGCTTGGTAAAATACATCCTTTCTTTTTAACGGAAGGCAATAAATAAACGGGTTCTCTTCCATTTTGTATGGGAGATAACGATAAAAAGACGGGTGGCGCGGCTGGAGGGGCCCCCCGCCCGCCCACAGCGGAAGGGTGCCCACTGTGGGGGATGGGTGGAGCGAGGACAGCCGGGGGAGGAAGCCGTGACAGGACCCGTCATTATCCATTGGCAAAAAACCCACACAAAATGGAAGAGGTCCAATAAACGAAATTATGCTATGATTAGGCTCTCGGATAGGGCATCGAATTCCGGAGGATGCATGAAAGAACTCAAGGAAAAAGCCAGGGTGCTGATCGGAACATTCAAACAGGACCGCTATATTTTCGGCCCGGACTGCCTTGGACGAACCGGGGAGCTCGTCCAGGATTTGGGGGACAAGGTTCTCCTCGTGACGAGCCTCCAGGATAGGGACCGGAAAAATTTCGAAACTCTCTCTGCGTCGATCGATCGGGCCGGATTGCAAAAAACCGGTTTTACCTCGACTGCCCGTCCGAACTCACCCAGGGAAGATGTGTTCCGCATAGCCGAGGCCATTCATTCCGCGAAACCGGACTTCGTCCTCACAGCATCGGGAGGTTCGGGAATCGATGCGACAAAGGCCGCTATCGTCCTCGCAGACCTGGGAGGAACCCTGGATGATTATTTCGGACTGGGAAAGGTGACCGAAGCCACAATGTCCCAGAGGAAAAAACGGATGCCTTTTGCCGCCGTACAAACGGCCTCGGGTTCGGCAGCCCATCTGACAAAATACGCCAACATCACGGACTTCCGGACTTTTCAAAAAAAGCTCATCATCGATGAGGCCGTGGTCCCCACCAGAAGTTTATTCGACTACAACCTTACCCGAACCATGTCCCGTTCCTTTATGTGTGACGGGGCCTTCGACGGCCTATCCCACTGCCTGGAGGTCTACTACGGCGCGCGGCCGGAATTTTATCCGAAAATCGAAGAGATCGCCCTTACCGGCATCGAGCTGATACTGGCATACCTGGAAAGAGCGGTCGCCGATCCCGGTGATCCCGAAGCCAGAGAGGCCCTGGGATTGGCAACGGACCTCGGCGGATATGCGATCATGATCGGCGGAACAAACGGGGCCCATCTCACAAGCTTCTCCCTGGTGGATATTCTCAGCCACGGCCGGGCCTGTGCGATTCTCAATCCCTACTACACCGTGTTTTTTTCACCGGCAATCCAGAGACAGCTCAAAGGACTCATCGAGCTCTTCGGACGATACGGCCTCGTCCGGTCCGGCGATCTGAGCATGGAAAGAGAAAACCTGGGAAAAGCCGTGGCCCGGGGCTTGATCGCGCTAAGCCGTCGTGTGGGATTCCCAACAACCCTTGCGGAGATAGACGGATTCACGCCGGAGCACATCACAAAAGCGCTCCAGGCTGCGAAGGATCCCCAACTGGCATCAAAACTCCAAAACATGCCGGTGCCGATGACTGCCGAGACCGTGGATATTTACATGGGCCCTGTCCTGGAATCTGCCAGGACTGGAGAGATCTCGGGGATATTAATGCCAGACGAATAGGAAAATGATGGAAAACAGGTACCCAGGGGTAAAATGGCAGGAGGTCGTCTTCGATCTGAGGCACATGCGTTTTCCGGTGCAGGTTCCCGGGTACGCAGATGTGCTGCGCATGGGAACCATAGAAGCCATTCCGGATCCGGGGGAAGCTATTCTCGAAGCCCTGAAGTCACCGATAAACAGCCCCCCTCTAGATGAAATCGTCCGGCGAAAGCTCCGGTCGAATCCCCATGCCCGGGCCGTAATCGTCATCTCCGATAACACCCGCCCCGTGCCTTATTCCGGGAGGTCCGGCCTTCTTTTCCCCGTCATCGACGAGATGATGCGAGCCGGCCTGCCTCCCCGGCAAATCCGCCTCCTGGTTGCCACGGGGACTCACCGGGCCATGGATGAGAGGGAGTTGCGAGAAATGATCGATCCCCGGGTTCTGGCCCTCGATCTTGCTGTCACCATGCATGATGCCAGGGACGCGAATAACATGATAAGTGTCTGTCGGACGGACCACGGAGGAGAGATATCGGTCAATAAAATCTATGTCCAAAGCGACATAAAAATCCTCACGGGTCTTGTGGAAAGTCACTTCATGGCCGGCGCTTCGGGGGGAAGAAAATCCATCTGTCCCGGCCTGATCTCCGAAGAATCGACACATGCGCTCCACAGCGGCCCCATCCTCGATTCTCCCTTTTCGCGGGACCTGGTGCTGGATGGAAATCCCGTCCACGAGGAAGCTTTCAAGGTTGCTCGTGAAGCCGGTTGCGATATGGTCGTGAACGTGACTCTCGACGCAAATTACGAAGTGACAGGAATTTTTGCAGGAAGTCTGGAACATGCCCACAGGGCCGCATTCAATAAGCTGCGCACCTATGCGGCTATCCCCTTTGTGAAAAAATACGATATCGTGATCACGCATACCGGCTTTGTGGGGGTCAATCACTACCAGGCGGCAAAAGGAGCACTCGTGTGTGTCCCGCTGGTCAAAAAAGAGGGCTTCTGCATCCTCGGAGCCTGCCACACGGACAAGGATCCGGTCGGGGGGAAAAACTACAAAAGGATGCTCGGACTTCTCGGCAAAGTGGGCGCGGAGCAATATATTCGGCTCATCCTGGACCCTAAATGGATTTTCGTTCCCGAACAATGGGAAGCGCAGATGTGGACACGGCTGTTCGAAAAAATTCCTCCGCAAAACCTTCTCTACTGCTGTCTGGAAATCCCTGACCGGGATTTCTCATGGATTCCCGGTGAAAACGCGAGGAAAATCGTGCAGGAGACCGAAAGCCTCGAAAAAATGATGAACAAGACCGTCACGTGGGCCCTAAGGAGGGAGAAGGAGCGACTGGGCAGGTATCCCGATATAGCCATTCTCCCCGACGGCCCCTACGGAATTCCCCTTTCCGCCTCCGATCCCTGAGATCGAACATTTTTTCCTCCCTTTTTTTTTATCTTCTCCGACTAAAAGGAATGGAGCCGTTTTGACGATTTCGGCTTAACATCGGGCCGATACCTGTGCTATTATGTTGACAGTATCGGATGATGAAAACGGGCAAGCTCTTCCCCGGGACAGGAAAAAACTGAGTATGAAAGATATCCTCGGCATGGTTTCGTTGACGACCGCTGCGAGCGTGTTGTTGATACTTGCCGCCGTCTGGCTGATCATTCTCATCATCAAAAGACAGCACGACTACATATTCCGGGCTATGATGATCATTCTTATCCTGTTACTGGGACTGATATTTCTCCGCCAGCATGAAGCCGGAAAACTGACCTGGCCCGAAATAAAAATCAGGCTGTTCCCCGGCAAGCCGGTTGTATACAATTTTACCGTTCGCAAAGCGTTCGTGGGGGGAAAACAGGAAACGCGATACGTTTTCAATGAACCCCAACCCAGGCTTTCTTTGAGGCTGGATTCATCCGGAGGGTATTTCCACATCACCGACACCAAACCCATAAACGATATGCTGAAACACCTGAATCTGCCTGAAGTCGAGGAAAAAGTTGCCGAGCTGGCATCCATCACCGGTTCTAAAAAGGACTCCAATCTATATAGATGGGAGGACTATGCAGACGGCATCCTGATCATCGAACGGACGCTGTGCCAGGATCCCGAATCTATGGAGGTCTACCAGGGAGTCGCAAGCGTTCGTCTCATCAGGTAGATCTTCTCATCCCGAAAACGACAACCGCCACGAACAGCACAAGATAAGCGGCGGATATAACAAGAAAAGAACGCCGATCCTCCCCTTTCATCCGGTAAAGATATCCCTCCCCCGGTCGAGGAAGGGGAACCGGGTCCCAGGGAAGCCCGTTTCCCTGGACAAGGCCTTTGACATACAGCAAGTGGATCACGGGAATATCCTGCGCCGCCATGGCATAAAGAACCCCTTGCCTATCCTCCGGAGGAAATCGCGATATCTTTCCGATTCCCGGCCGGACATGCAGGATTTCTGAATCGGTACCCAGATTCGCCCAACTTCCTCCGATGTTCACAAAAGCTTTGATTTTCTTCTCGGATGCCTTTTCAAAATACAGCCGCATTCTTGTTTCGACATTCGCTTTCAATTCGTCTTCGATAATAACGGGGATCTCCGATCCCTCCATGTCGTGGATAAGCAGAACGCGACCCTCTTCGGGCAGGTCTGCGCCCCTGTCTTTATCTCCTCCTACGGAGATTGCGATCGGCTGGAACGGGAGGATGCCGTTTTTCTGCAGACAGGTCTGCATGTGAAGCCAGTGAAACTCGGGGTGATTCGCCCCCCATTGCGACGCACAGAGCGAAACCTGGACAAGAGGCGTTACATCCATGGTTTTTGCGGCCGCAAGCACGGCCAATATCAATCCCGGAAAAGATCCGGAAGCCCCTACGGCAACGGCGTCCCCGGGCTTAACCCCGGCTTCTCTCAACAGCGAAACGACCAGCCCTGCAAAATTCGGATTCGTTGTGGTCCTTTTGGCTTCCAGACTTCCGAGGGTCGTCGTGATGGTCGATGATCTTATGCCTATGATCCCGGTACGGTTCACATCGGAGTCAGGATCTATGGCGAGCTTTGCGGTCTCGCGGCATTCCCGGAGAAGGGCCATGGCATCGGCCATTGTCCGGGAAGCTGCGATCATCTCTCCACGCAGCGGCCCGGTTTCACTGGAGGGGATGAACCTGGCCAGGAGAAAAAACACCAGGCTGAGGACAAAAAGTCCGAACAGCAGCGGCTCTTTTTTTGAAAGGCGCGGATCTCTCATCGTTTTTCCGAATGACAGGCCAGAGACCATTCAAACAAATCCAGCCAATAGTCTCACTACAAAATAGATCAGAATAGAAACCGTGAACAAAGAGGCAAGGGTCGCGAAAAACCTCTGTTTTTCCAGATTGTTGGCCAGGAGCCCCGGTATGACCCACCCGATCACGCGAAGTTCCATCGCCCCTGAAAACACATGAGGAACGATCAAAAACCAAAGCTGCCCCCAGAAGGCCCCCAGAAGGAGAAGCATCACGAACCGCCTTCTCCCGAACAGGATGAAAAACCGGGAAAGAAATCTGAAGGTCAGGAGGCTCAACAGCGCGATCAAAACCGTGGCCAGCACGCGCAGCGGCTGGTCCAGATAAAGGGCCACGTAAGCCGGAACGATTATCCCTCCGGGATAGATATCCATAATCTCCACATAAAAAAGAGCAAGGACGAGCCCGATGAAAAATGTTTCATATATCAAGGCGATCTCCTGTCATCTCCCAATATTCGACGAGCGAGCGGCCCATGCCTTCCATGTTTCCCATGCCGAAAACGACGGATTCCTCTTTTTCCATCCGGGCAAGCTGCCCGACCAGGTTTTCGGGTTTTCTTTTTCCGATCGCCGTTATTTCTGTCTCAATGCATCCTTTTAACCGGTTCCTCAGGATCAAGGCGTGCTCTCCGACAAATACCAGCCTGTCGAAAGCGTAAGCCCCCTCCGCCTGAAGGGCGGCCAGCCACTGCAGCGAGCGCCCAGGCCTGTCCTTGCGCAAATTGAGCAGCCCGATCCTTTTTTTCCCATGGAACAGTCCTCGGTTTTCCAACCCGGCCAGCACTTCCCTTGTCGATTCCGGATCGTTGGCCGCAAAGGCGCTGACGAAATACCACCCGCTCAACACGGATCCTTTTCCGGCACGCCAAACCTTCAGCCCTCCGAAATCGGGAGAGGCCTGCCTCAACGCCCGGCAGGCTTTTTCCCGGTCCTTCTGCAGAAATTCCGTTAGGGCAAGGGCGATCCGGACGTTTGGCTCGAATTCCCATCCAGGAACCTCCTCAACCGGCTTGCCCCCTGCTGCTAAACGCCCTGGCGGAACCAGGATAAGTCTTGCCCCGGCCTTTTCGGCCTTCTGCCGGAACACCGGAAAAAACTCCTCTTCCGGCATGATCACCGTGCTGCTCTCCGGAATGGCGGAAGCGAAGGCACGGGCAGCCTCTTCTTTTGTCCGGCCGATCTCCTCGATATGGTCCACACGGATGTTGGTTATGACTAGGATATGAGGCTTCATCATCCGCAGGGACTCTACAAGAAGGGATTCAGGCCGGATGCTCATCATTTCCAGCACCATCGCATGCACACCGGCACGGGCAGCGACCTTCAGGACTTTTTTCCCCTCCAGTATCGTGGGATGGCCTTTGCGGCGGATTTCTCTCTCGCTCCCGTCGGGAAGCAACAGGCAGGCTTTCGAGCCCGTGGTTTTCGCCAGCACAATCATCCGGGACTCTCGCAGGCACGCCGCGATGAGACGGACCACGCTGGATTTTCCCCTCGTTCCGGTCACACATATCCTCAGGGGAATGCGGCTGAGTCTTTTTTTGAGATGCACTCGTTCGACCAGCAGGTAAACCAGAAAGACGGAAACACAGGCGGCAGTGACAAGAAGTTCTCTGATTTCTCTTCTCCCGATGGACCCGGAACCACAAATCCTGGGATCCCTTGCAGTTTATTTCAATCGCCGCAAAAATTGCAAGGGGATTGAGGGGATAACGTAAATTGGATGGTTAAATATTATTATTAATTGGCTGTTGACGTAAACCAATTATCATCCTATACTCAAGATCCGATGTATTTGAAAATCGACCGCGGCGCTAAAAAGCCTCTTTACGAACAGATCATCGAGGAGATCAAAAATCTCATCGATCAGGGAGATCTGGAAGTCGGAAAATCCATCCCGCCGACCCGGACCCTGGCAAAAACACTGGGAATAAACCGCTCGACCGTGGCACGGGCTTATGAAGAGCTCCAGGCCCATGGATATCTCTCCAGCAGGCAGGGTTCTTATCACACCGTGCAGATGCGGAGAAAAGAGGTCGAATACGCGGCTGGCCGCACAAGTGTCATTTCCTGGGAAAAGGCATCGGCAGCGGCCGCTAACGGCATCCACAAGATTTTCCTCCGATACTCTCCGGAACAGCCGAAACGACAGCCTTCCTCTGAAGATGTGATCAACATTTCCGAGCTGGACCTGGATCCCCGTCTTTATCCCATGACCGAATTCCGCCGGTGTGTCTGTCAGGTCCTTCACGATTTCGGGGCAAACTCCCTTCAGTACGGGGAACATGCAGGCTACTTTCCTCTTCGCCAGCAGATCGCCAAGCGCCTGCGGCTTCACGGGATATCGGTTTCCGGCGAAGAAATCCTGATCACTAACGGAGCACAGCAGGCCCTGGATATGGTCATCCGCATGCTGGCTGCAGACGGGAAGCGGATCGCTATCGAGTCCCCGACCTATGCCTCCATCCTTCCCCTATTGCGATTCAACGGGATCCAGACGCTGGAGATCCCGATGAACGCGGATGGAATGGACCTCAAGGTTCTGGAAAAGGCCCTCGCAACGGAAAGGGTGAATTTTGTCTATACCATCCCTAATTTTCAGAATCCGACAGGAATAACGACATCTCACCTTCATAGGGAAAAGCTCCTCAGCCTCTGCCTCCGCTACAACGTGCCCATCGTGGAGGACGGATTCGAAGAGGACATGAAATACTTCGGCAAGGTCCCGCTCCCGATCAAATCCATCGACGAGAATAATATCGTCATCTATCTGGGAACCTTCTCGAAAGCCCTTTTTCCCGGATTGAGGATCGGCTGGGTAACAGCGGATAAGGAATGCATATCCAGGCTCACCGCCATCAAGAGGTTTTCCGACCTGGGCAGCAGCACGCTCGTCCAGATGGTCCTCGATGAATTTTTGAAAAGAGGATATTATGACATGCAGTTGAGGAGAATGCACAGGGCTTTTCGAAAGCGCATGCAGGTGGCTCTTCAAACCATGGACGCCAATTTTCCTCAGACCGTCCAATGGACCCGGCCTGCCGGGGGATACACCATATGGGTCCGGCTCCCCGAACAATGGGACGATGAGCAGCTCTGCAGCCACCTGCTGCGATTCGGAGTGATCGTTTCACCGGGCAGCTATTATTTTCCCGATAGAAAAAGCTCCGAATATTTCCGTGTCTCCATCGCCAAGCGAAATGAAGGCGAAATCAAAGAAGGGGTCTCCCGATTGGGCCGCGCCCTCCGCAATCTGGAAAAAAGGAAAGGATGATGCTGCTCGGCCTTAAAAAGGGGATCATCTATGGACCGGTCATGTCGAGGCGATTAGGCCGGTCCCTGGGCATCAATATCCTGCCCTGGCAAAAAAAGACCTGCCCGTTCGATTGCGTCTACTGCCAGTACGGATGGACGGAATGCCATACCGCGAACATCCCCTCCTCCCTGTCTCTTCCCACTGTGAAGGATGCGGCAAACGCGTTGGAAGAAGCCTTGGCGGGAATGACAGATCCTCCGGCCTACATCACGTTCTCCGGAAATGGAGAACCCACCACTCATCCGGATTTCGATGCCATGGTGGAGGCAGTCACAGCTATCCGAAACAGGCTCGCCCCATCGGCAAAAACGGCCATCCTCTCCAACTCGGCGCTGGTTTCCGAAAACGAGATCCGGAAAATCCTGGAAAAGCTCGATATGAGAATCATGAAGCTGGACTGCGGAAATCCCGCCCTGTTCCAGCGGTACAATCGGCCCTGCTCCGGAGTCGATCTGGAGGGAATCACCCGCGGTCTCGAAAAGTTGTCCGCCATCACGATCCAAACCCTTTTCTCGGCCGGGGAATCGGGGAACCTGCAGAGAGCAAATATCGATGAATGGCTGGCTCGGCTTCAGAGGATCAAGCCCCGGTTTGTCCAGCTGTATACGCTGGATCGAAGCTATCCCGATAAAAGGCTGAAACACGCGTCCTGGGTCGAGCTGATTCTTGTCAAAGAACAGGTCAGTAGGGCCGGGTGGGCTGTGGAAATTTTCTAACTTTTCCTGGCGGCCAGGTGCCGGATCCCCTCCAGCAGCATGTCCACATGCACATAGGAAACATAAATGGGCGTGGACACGCGGACCCAGGTCCCCTTTACCCGGCTCCCGACCGTCCGGATGACCAGGTTGTACTTATCCCGGACAAAATCGACGATCTTTTGCGACTCCACGCCGTCGACGGAAAAAGCGGTCAATCCTCCGCTGATATAGGGATCTTCCGACGTGTGCAGCTGGACGCCGGGAATCTTTTTCAGTTCTCTTTTCAAATAACCCGCAAGAGCCTTGATCCTTTTTTCCACCTTTTGTTTGCCGATGGCATTCTGAAAATCTACTGCTTCCCCTAATGCGATCGTAAGCGCGTCCGCTCTCTGAGAAAGGGTTTCGAACTTCCTGGCCGTTTCATGGGTATCCCATCCGGAAGAGGCGATCGTAGGCCAGAGCCGATCCTGCACCTCTTTGCGCACAAAAAGAACCCCAACGCCTGTCGGTGCCCCCATCCACTTGTAAGGGCTCGTTGCAAAAAAATCGATGCCCATTCCTTTCATGTCCAGGTCGAGCATCCCGATCCCGTGGGCGCTATCGGCCAGCACAAGGATTCCCTTTTCATGGGCCATTTGACACAGTTCTTTGATCGGGGAGATGAGACCCGAGATATAGACGGTATGGCTGACGCTGATGACTTTCGTTTGCGGCGTGATCTCTTTTGCGAATGACCCGACGAATTCATCCACGCTCTTGGGGGGAAAGCCGATGGGAACTTCCTTGACCGTGATCCCGTATCTTTTCGCCTTCAGGCGCCAGGGATGGGTTCCTCCGGGATGTTCCATGGTGGACAGGATAACTTCATCCCCTTTTCCCAGATCCAATCCGTTCACAACAAAATTGATCCCCTCGGTCGTGTTTCTCGTGATCACCACCTCATCGGGAGATGCCCCGATATACTCGGCCAGTTTGGATCTCACCTCTTCGATTTTTCTTGGCATGAAGTTGTACACATCGAAGGGATTTGTGCATTGGACTTTGAAACAGCGGATCAGCGTGTTGAACACGGGTTTTGGCATAGGACCGACCGTCCCGTTGTTCATCATGATGACCCCTTCTTCGAAAAGATAGTGCTTTCTCAACTCGTCCCAATAGACCCCATCGGGGGATTCGTCTTGGATGTACTTCTGGTTCAAGGACGTGATGCTCTGGTAGACCGAAGCGTTCAGTTCGCTGAGCGCGGAAAGGGACAGGGCCGTCCCCGCGGCAAAATATTTGACGAATTCTCTTCTCGTTACCATAAAAATCTCCTAACCTGGATTTGGCTTCATTCTATTCTCATCAAAGCACACATGTCAATTTCTAAGAAAATCCGGGGAAGCAAGGCGATTTATTTGATAGATGGGGCTATTGGGGATGGACAATCATACGTTACTATTAAAAAGTCATAACATAAAATAGTTGCTATTCTTAACCGGATTGCTGATTCTTTTTCGATGGGAGAATTACAAGCGTTGATTGCGTTAGAAAAACAATCGTTTTCGGACATCTTTAAAATACAAGATTTCAGTAATTAGACCGTCAGACTACGAATCAGAAGGCCCCATGGGTTCGAATCCTGCCGGGCGTACCGGGGAACATTCCTTATTTTCAATCATTTATTTTTTCGATGATTTTCAGTCTCCATAACATATTTTCAGTATAACTCAGTCAGTTTTATTGAATATGAATGATCAGAAATTGAGAAATGTCTATATCTCTTTTTGATTTGACACTCACATATATTCCTTGTTAATATTTTGCCGACCAAAACTAGGGGAAAAAGTGGCAACAAAATGCCCAAAATGCAACGCTGAAAATCCTGACACCAAGCAATTCTGTGGCGATTGCGGGACACAACTTCCACCATCCGTGGAAATATCTTCCTCTCATACCAAAACTCTCCTTACACCTACCCAGGACCCAATCAAAGGGGCAACTTTTGCAGGAAGATATCAGCTCATCGAAGAGCTGGGCAGAGGCGGTATGGGAGTTGTCTACAAAGCAGAAGACACAAAGCTTAAAAGAACAGTCGCCCTCAAGTTCCTGCCGCCAGAGCTGACACACATTCCTGATGTCAAGGACCGGTTCATGCGAGAGGCTCAAGCTGCTGCCGCTCTGGATCATCCCAACATCTGCACTGTCTATGAATTCGACGAGGCTGAGGAGAAAACATTCATCTCCATGGCCTATGTTGAGGGCCAGAGTTTAAGAAAGAAGCTGGAATCAGGGCCGTTGGAGCTGGATGAAGCCCTTAGGATTGCCACTCAAGTAGCCGAAGGTCTGCAGATAGCGCATAAAAAAGGAATTGTGCACAGGGACATCAAGAGTTCCAACATTATGGTGGATGATAGGAATCAGGCAAAGATCATGGATTTTGGGTTGGCCAGGATGACAGGAGGGACTCTGTTAACAAAGGAAGGCACTGCGATGGGAACCATTGCCTACATGTCTCCTGAACAGGCCCGGGGAGAAGCGGTCGATCACCGGTCGGATATCTGGTCATTCGGTGTGGTTCTGTATGAGATGTTCGGTGGTCAATTACCCTTCAAGGGGGAGCATGACCAAGGCGTTGTCTATTCCATCCTGAATAAGAAGCCCAAGCCGATCACTGAGTTGCGTTCTGAGATTCCCGTGTCCATAGGTCAAGTCGTTGACAAAGCTCTTGAGAAGGATCCTGATAAACGTTACCAGAACACAGAAGATTTGTTGGATGACCTGAAATCTATTTCGGCAGGAATCGTACCGGAGGAGATCAAGGTCAGGCTGAGAAAAGCAAAACTGCGGAGGAGAAAGAGGGCCATCCTTTATGCAGGTGCAGCAGGAATGGTGATTGTTATAGCTGTGCTGGCTCTGACTCTTTTCACTGGCCGTGCAGAAGCGATCGATTCCATTGCGGTCCTCCCGCTCGAGAACCTCACAGGCGATACAGAGAAGGAGTTCTTCGTAGATGTTGCGACCGAGGAATTGATCGGTAAGTTGGGCCAGATAAGCGGGCTCCGGCGGGTTATTTCACGAACGACAGTCATGAAATACAAAGAAACCGATAAAACCCTGTCAGAGATCGCTCGGGAGTTGAATGTGGATTGTGTCGTAGAAGGATCCGTGCAGCAGGCAGGCGACATAGTCCGTATTCAAGTGCGGTTGATAGACGCTCTTCCTGAGGAGCAGAATCTGTGGGGGCAGACATATGAAAGGGCCATGTCTGATGTTCTGGTGATGTACGGCGAAATGGCACGCGCCATCGCTGATAAAGCCCGAATTAACCTGACAGATGATGAATTGACGCGATTGACCAACGCCAGCCAGGTCGATCCAGAAAGTTACGATGCCTATCTTAAAGGATTGGCTTACCGGGACAAAGCCACTCCAGAGGGGTTAAAAATTGCACTGCAGTACTTCGATTTGGCCATAGAGATAGATCCGAACAATGCATTGGCCCATGTGGGAATCGCGAATGTCTGGGCATTACGCTATCAATTTGGAATGGTGCCACGCCAGGAAGCCATGCCTCTGATAACGACACCACTAGAGAAAGCATTGGAGCTAGACAACACACTGGCATATGCTTATGTTGAGCTGGGCGGTTACAGATGTTTTACCGAATGGGACTGGGAGGGCGCAGAGAAAGAGTTGCAGCAAGCCATCAGGCTTAACCCGAACGATGCCGGTGCCCACTACGTCTACTCCCATTTGTTATGCATCATGGGACGCACCGAAGAAGCATTACCGCAAAGTGAGCTGGCACTCGAGCTGGATCCCCTAAGCCCGGGTTGCTATCTTTTTTATGGAATAGTCCTGCGATACCATCGTCGCTACGACGACGCCATTGCAGCTTTCCGCACCGTGCTGGAAATTGAACCAAACTTTCCTTTTGGCCTCGTCAATCTGGCCATGACACTTGGCCAAAAAGGGTTGCATGACGAGCAACTTGCCATTAATCGGAAGATACTCGCTTATGATGCCGAGCTTACTGAGGCATTAGAGGATGGCTTTGAAAAAGCCGGCAACAAGGGTGCTTATCGTGCTATAGCGGACCTCATGGCAGAACGATACGGGAAGCCAGGCAATAGCGTACCTGCTCTGAATATCTCAAATACATATCTCGATGCTGGTGAATACGACTTGGCCATCGATTGGCTTGAAAAAGCCTATGAGGAGCACGACCCAAGCTTGCCCTATCTCGGCTTGCCCGAATATGATCCTTTGCGCTCCGATCCTCGCTTCCAGGACCTTCTGCGTAAGATGAGCCTTCCGGTGGATGAGAAGGAGTAACAACAGGAGAAATTCCTCGATCTCTGGAAGGACAGCACAGGAATGGCGTTAAAAAGCTTCACAGGAGCAAAGCCATTCCCAAAAGCCGATATAGAGCCTTTGGGTAGACTGGAAACAGATGTGCTTCTGACAAACCGGGGAAAGCGGGCTTCTCGGATAGGATCTTCTTGCGCGCGCTTTCGAAAAACGCCTCCGCCCGGG
>Ga0180437_10002879_pt1 | contig 26479 bp, 20 predicted proteins | sample SS_ome_4_FD_132410 | JGI IMG/M metagenome (GOLD analysis project Ga0180437, IMG submission 132410) | Hypersaline lake sediment archaeal communities from the Salton Sea, California, USA - SS_3_D_1 metaG | ecosystem: Environmental > Aquatic > Non-marine Saline and Alkaline > Hypersaline >... | reverse complement strand
AGGCTCGGAGACCAGTCCCGCAGGCCTTCCCGGCGCGGCGGGAAGCTCGGAAGCGGGTCGTGGCGGGGCCGAGAGAAGATGGCTGGGTGCGGGGCCTCTTTATAAAAAACCTACGCCGCCGGCTGAGCCCACACGATCCGATTATCAGTCTTTAGGCCGGCTCTCGCATGCGGCCCACCGAACGGCCCGTCCGGGTAAAGCCATCCACCCCCGCCTCCTTTTCCGTTCGCATGTTTTTTGTGGAAAGAGACATCTCATCCAGAGGTCGATTCCCTCCACCATGACGGATTGACGCCTGAAATGAGATCGACTATCATGGGCCATAAGCATGGTACTGAAGGGAGAGAAATGAAATCGGCAAGGAATGGCGCGTGGCTCTTGGTGTTGTGTTCGGTGCTTGCTTTGACGAATGCCTGCGGCAGGAAGGCGTCGGAGGTGGAACGTAGCATCGAGGATGGAGTCGAGGTGGTCCTCAATCCCGTGCAGCCGCACAGGCTTCCGGGCCGGCCGCATGAGCTGTCGCTTGAGAAAGAGTTTTCCATCGATTCCGAAACGGATGCCGCATCCGCGATCGGCCTGGGGGAAATCACGGCCTTTGCGGTGGATAACGCGGGTTATATCTACCTCCTCAGCCAAAAAAGCCCGGAGAACTTCATCCACAAATTCGATCCCCAGGGAAGGCACATCCTTTCCTTCGCTCCCAAGGGGCAGGGGCCCGGGGAATTGATCCTGCCGTCCTATCTCACCGCCGGCCCCCAAGGCGTCGCCGTCACCGATTTGCGCACCAAGCTGGTACTCTATGGCTTTTCCGGAGAGCTGCTGAACGAGAGCCGCATCCCCGGCAGCGCCTCACACGTCTATCTCTTGAACAACGGCGGCTTCCTGGTTTTCGACCAGGCCATGGATCCGTCCGATCAATCCATGATTTTGTCGCTCAAACTCATGGATTCCGCCTGGAACGAGGTCAAACAACTGGACAGCTTCAAGTATCCCAATCCCTATGCTGCTCCCCGATTGCCGGCCATAAATCCCTTTTTCGTGTGGAGCGTGTCCCCGCAAAGGATCTATGTCGCCAAGGAAAAGCGGGGATATGAAATCCTGGTGTTCGACCACTCCGGTGTTCTGCGGCGAAAGATCAGGAAGGAATTCAAAAGTATCCCGGTTCCCGCCTCCTACAAGGAAGAGGTCGAACAGAGCTGGCAGCAACGGCTGAGGGATAAACTATACTTTCCCAGCCATTTCCCCCCCCTCCAAGGTCTTTTTGCCGGCGACGACGACCGGCTCTATATCATGACCTATGAGCAGGGAGGGGAATCCGGAACGCATGTTTTTGATGTGTTCGATCCGGAGGGAGTCTTCATGACCCGGACCGACATCCCGGTCCGCGTCGAGCTGGGGCTGCTTCCGGCGGCCGCGGCGGGCGGCCGTATGTACGGTATCCGGGTGAAAGCCAGCGGCCACAAGGAACTGGTCGTGTATCGTATGATTTGGGATTAGAAGGGATCAGTAGGGTTGATTTCCATGTGTCCCATCGCTAAAATGATGGCACCGGAGATGATTTTACTTTTATTATAAAATTTCTAGGAAAAATAAACTTGTTGCCGACAGAAGCGACAAAATCACATGCTTCTTGAGGAAGGCAGGTCGTCCATGAGAAAAAGAAAACGGAGGTTCGCAGCAATGGCTGCCCCGGCCTTCATCTCCCTCCTGCTGTTCTTCTTTTCCTCCATGAATGGATTCTCCCAAGAATACACCGCAGACGACGCCCCCGGACCCCTCATTCCGGTGCACGTCGATTCCCCTGGTTTGCTCGCCTGCATGAAGTGCCACAATGAGGATTTCGAGGTTGTTCCCGCCAAGTGCTTGATCTGTCATCGGGAGATCGCCGAGCGTGTGGCGGCCGGGCGCGGTTTTCATCGGGATAAAGGCGAGGACTGTGCAGCCTGCCATGTCGATCATCAAGGCGAGGATGCGCCCCTTATAGATTGGGATCCTTCCGAATTCGACCATGAAGAAACCGGTGCGGAACTCGTGGGGAGGCATGCCGAAATCCGGGACTGCCGGGCTTGTCACCGTCCCGACAACACTATTCCGAGAGATAAGACCCGCTCCTATCTCTTCGCTCAATCCGGCTGCCTGGCCTGCCATGCCTCTCCCCATCCGGGGCGTCAGGAGCACTGTCTGGCCTGTCACACGGCGGGGAGCTGGCGGGTGGATATCCGGCAGAAAGGAGGAAACCGTTGAGGAGACTCCGTGATCTGCTCGGATTCGGATTGGCTGTCATCCTGGTCGCGCCGCTGCATGGCGGTCAGAACACACGGGATTTCTATTTCCGGGGCGGCGTCTACCTGGACTGGTACGGCGCTCAGTTCGAGGACAGCGATTTTTATCATCAGTTCAGCCTCCGCTTGAAGACCGAACTCATCAACCGGCGCGGCTCGGGCTGGAGCCTGTTGTTGGACGCCCGCGACCGTCTCAGGATGGGGGAGCAGGGCGAAAACCATGTGCTCCTATACGACGCCCGCTTGAGTTTTGAGCAAGACGGAAGCCCCCTGTTTCTCTCTCTGGGCCAGATGAACCTCTACGATACCGCCGGGATCGGGCAGCTGCTGGGCGGCGCGGTGGGATTCAAGCCCGGCTCCGACATCCTGGTCGGCGGTTATGCGGGATTGGAGTCGAGTGTCTATATCGACCGTGTGGATCAGGATTACAGGAAGTTCGGAATATTCGGCCGCTGGCTGGGCAGCCGGGGAAAACGCTTGGCGGCCAGCTACAATCAGGTCCGTTACGCAGGATCGACCGAGCGGCAGTATATCTATGCGGGAAGCCTATTTCCGCTCCACCGTTCGCTGGTCTTGTACGGCAATGTCGAATTTGAGTTGGCTCCGCACGTGCGCAGCGACGACCGCCTCACCCGGGTTTTCACCAACGTACGTTGGGATCCGACCGATCTGATCGATATCATGGCCCATTACAGCTCAGGCAAGGGGCTGGATTTTCACCGCCATCTCATCGAGCGTTCTCAGGATCCGACACTCAACGACCGGGAGCTGGAGCGTTTTTACTACTCCCAACAGTACGGCTTGCGCCTGAGTCTGAAGCCCGCCCGGGGCGTTAGAATTTCCGTCGCGCGCCAGGAGAGCGAGCAGAAAGACCGCGAGATCCGCAACCACACCTGGAGATTCGGGGCTTCGGCCACGGATCTGCTCCGGTCGGGGATCTCCGCCTACGGCAACTACGCCCTTAACCGCGGAGAGATTTCGGAATCGGATTCCTATTTCCTGTCGCTGACCAAGGATTTGGGCCGCATCTCCTGGAACGTCAGTTTCTCCAATACCTTCAACAGCGTGCGGTTCGATTCCCGGACCGGCACCCCTGAGGTCATTCGCCTGGATGACTATAAAACCATTGCCACCCACATCTTCGTTCCGATCACCCGGTTATTGGCGGTGTCGGCGGAGTACGAATATTTTCTCCAGAAAGCGGCGGATCAGCATCTATTTTTCCTGCGGCTGATCCTGCGAAATTGAAAATCGGGTCCATGAAGACAAAACACAACATCTATAGGGTACGGATAGCCCGTAACGGGATCCTCGGGATATGCTTTGCAGCGGTCTTATCCGGAATGATCATGCCGAAGTCGGGACAAGCTCAGGCTGAAATGCAGAATGTCTCTCAGTGGACGGTCGAAACCCATGACGGCACCAATTTCCCGCTCCTGGGCAAGCATCGCACCGTCGAATGCCGCGAGTGCCATCTAAACCTGGTGTTCGAGGGCACTCCTGCCTCATGTGAGGCCTGCCATTGGGAGCGGCGTCGGGATGATCGATATGAGCTCCGGTTGGGCGCCCACTGTGCGGACTGTCACACGCCGTATTCCTGGAAAAATGTACCTCCCAACAAATGGAATCACGCCGGCGAGACCGGCTATCGCCTGCAGGGCATACACCTGACACTGGACTGTGCGGATTGCCATGGAGACCGAGGATTCGTTTCAACTTCGGTGGATTGTTTCGGCTGCCATGCCGAGGATTTCGAGGAGACCCGTGATCCCGACCACACAGCCGCCGGTTTCCCCACCCAGTGCCGGCTCTGCCACCCCGGCAACAACCGCTGGGAAGGGGCGGCCTTCTCCCACGACTTTTTTACCCTCCGAGGCCGCCACCGGCTTACTGCCTGTTCCGACTGCCATGCCGATGGCCGGTTCGAGGGACTTCCCGCGGATTGCTATTCCTGCCACGCGCGCGATTACGACTCGACCGATGATCCGGACCACAGGCGGTTGGGATTTCCCCTAGACTGTGTGATCTGCCACGGCACCAGATCCGAGACCTGGGACGATGCCAAGTTTTCGCACACCTTCTTTGTCCTGCGGGGAGAGCATAAGGCCGCTCTCTGCTCGGAATGCCACCCGGGTGGTCAATTCGAAGGACTCTCGCAGGAATGCGTATCCTGCCACCGGGCCGAATACCGCAGTGTCAAGGATCCGGATCATGAACGGGCGGGATTTCCCACCGATTGCGCCGTTTGTCATGGGACCAGATACAGGACCTGGGAAGGCGCGAAATTCGATCACGATTCCTTTGTCCTGAGAGGGCAGCACAAATTGACGGACTGTAACGACTGCCACGGAGAGGGTGTGTACAAAGGCCTCTCCTCGGAGTGTGTCAGCTGCCATCTGGCCGACTACAACTCTGCCCGGGATCCCGACCATAGGCAGCTGGGTTTCCCCACCGACTGTGTATCCTGTCACGGCAACAAGGCCCAGACCTGGGAAGACGCGGACTTTTCCCATGACGATTTTGTCCTGCGGGGTCAGCACAAACTGGCCGCCTGTTCCGACTGTCATCCGGATGGAAGCACCAACATTTCAGCGCTTTGCATCAGCTGCCACCGTGATGATTATCAGAAGACCACCGACCCGGATCACGTAAGCCTGAACTTCCCCACCGCATGCCAAACCTGTCACGGAACCGGGGCGCAAACCTGGGAAGGCGCGACCTTCAATCACAACGCGATCTGGCCGCTCCAAGGAGCCCATGTCGGTCTCGATTGTTCCCGGTGCCATGCGTCGGGTACGGATCTGCCCCGAAACTGCTATGGTTGCCACTCCGACGATTACCTGGAGACAACCAATCCCGACCACCAGGCGGTCGGATTTCCCACCACCTGCGAGCTGTGTCATTATCCCACCCATTTCCTGTGGACCCAGGCGGTGTTTGATCATGCCTTCCCTATCAATTCCGGGCGGCACGGCAACCTCGACTGCATGGACTGCCATCTGACGGCCAATTTCAAGGAGTTTTCCTGCATCCACTGTCATGCCCACAATCAGACCAACATGAATAACCAGCACAGCGGCGTGACCGGCTACGTCTACACCAGCCAGGCCTGCTATGCATGCCATCCCCAGGGACGGGAATAGCGGTTTTTCGGCACACAATTCCATCCTCTCTAGGTTTGTCCTTGTTCGGATCAATCGGCCGCCCGGATGTCCGCCGCCGTATTTTTCGGTGAAATATAAGACATGGCACGCTCGGCCATGGCCGTGATGGTGAGAGATGGATTGACTCCCAGGTTGGCCGGAATCGCGGAGGCATCGACCACGTACAGGTTGTCATAGCCGAAGACCCGGTGATGAGGGTCGATGACGCCGTTCTCCGGATCGGTCCCCATGACACAGCCTCCCAGCATATGGGCACTCATGGGAATGTTGAGCAGCGATTCGGTGAGGGCGTTCTGGGGCACTCCGTTCATGCGGCGAGCCATTCCCCGCACCGCGTGATTGGCTTCCGGAATGTAACTGGGGATTGTGCGGCCGTCGGTACGCGAAGCCAATCCCCGGCGGAAAAGAGCCCACCAGCGGCGTTTCCAGAGCAAGGTGATGTGATTGTCCAGGGTCTGCATCACCAGCAGGATGACGCTTTTTCTTCCCCAGCCGAACGGCCATAAGGAGCGGAAAAACCAGGCGGGATGACTCAGACACATGCCGACATGCTTGAGCCAGCGGGGGATCTTTCCATCGCCGTCCGTGATCACTCCCGCGAAGATGCTCATCAGGTCCGACCCTTTGGGATAACGGACCAATTGGATGTGAGTCCTGGGATTTACGAACAGGCTGGAGGTGATGGAGACGCCATAAGAGTGGGTGTCCTTGTTCTTCTTGGCGGTGGTGCCCGCCAAGACTTCGCTGTTGGTGCGGACCAAGCGCCCCAACATGGGGGGGAGACGCCCCAGCGATCCCTGCGCTCGACAGCGCATCAGAAGCTCGAGCGTCCCCAGCACTCCCGCCGCCAGAATGACACCCCCGGCCTTCACGAAGCAATGTCGCTTGGGGCCGAAACCGGTGACTTGCCTGAAGAAAACGTGGTAGCCGCCGTCATCCTGTGGACGGATATCGATCACCTTGTGTTCGGGTACGATCTTCGCACCCATCTTCTCGGCTAGATACAGATAATTTCTGTCCAGGGAGTTTTTGCCACCGTTGCGGCAGCCCACCATGCAGTGCCCGGTATGGGTGCAACCGGTGCGGGGAGGTCCGTGGCCTCCGAAATAGGGGTCCGGGATAGTTATTCCCGGCTCCCCGAAAAAGACGCCCACTTCCGCCGGCTTGAAATGTTCTTCACGCCCGATTTCGCGCGCGTAATCCTTGAGCATGTGGTCGGTGGGCCAGAATCGGGGATTGGTGACCACCCCCAACATTCGCCGGGCGGTTTCGTAATGGGGAGCCAGCTCAGCCTTCCAATCCGGCACGATATCCTTCCATTGCGGATCATGGAAGAAATCATCCGGCGGCTCCAGCAAAGTGTTGGCGTAGACCAGGCTGCCGCCGCCCACACTGCTTCCCGCCACTACCAGGACATCATTGAGAAGATGGATGCGCTGGATGCCGTAGCAGAAGAGGGCCGGCGCCCACAGGAATTTCCAGAACGTCCAATTGGTCCTCGGGAAATCCCGTCCCCGCCAACGCTTGCCGCTTTCGATTACGCATACGGAATATCCCTTTTCCGCCAAACGTAGGGCGGAAACGCTTCCTCCAAAACCCGATCCCACTACGACATAATCGTATGTCTCCATTTTGATATCGCCCTAGCTCATACCACACCACGAACATAAATTCAATGCAGACGGCAGTCGCAACCCTTGAACCGGCAAGGGGCTTGCATAATGCGGGAAGTGTTGATAAAAGAAGTATGTAGAGAGAAAAGTTTTGGGAAAAGAAGCAGGTGTTAAGAATCGACACATGATGGATGACAGCCCCGGAGCCATCCCTACGGTTGACCGCGCGGTTCAACCCCAGGGCAGGGTGCGCCTCAAACAAAACATCAATCGCGAGCAGATCACCTTTTATTTAAAATCTTGCCGATATTTCCGCTTCCCGTTCTTCGATCCCACCAACTGTTATCGCAGGGATGGTTTATTCGGTCAACTGGAGGACTGTCTCCTGCGGGTGGGCGACGGGCTGAAGCAGCGCTTCGGCCGGAACTTCGTCTCCATCAATCTCCGCGGGAGCTGGCTGCGTGGAATTCCCATTCGAGGCGATGACGTGGATGTGCTGTTTATCGTCGACGACCTTCCCGAGCCGGAGAGGGGCGAGATCCGAGAATTCACCCGCAAAGAAATGATCAAGACCAACCGTTTGTTCCGGATCTGCCGAGGCAAGATCGAACAGGGCATGAAAGTCGAGCCCATTGTTTTTTTTGATCTGTCCCTCTTGCGGACCATCTTGAACACCTACATGTATGGCCTCGGTCGCTTCTTGGAGCGGAACCGCGATCGGCGCCGAGATACCTATCAGGATGCATTCCTCGGATCGACCCTGACCGAAAAAAAGAACCAATTTCTGAAAAGTGGAATCCTGATCCCCTATGTGGGCTGGGTTTATGGCAGGGAGAGGAAGGCGGAGGTCTTCGATGAGATTGCCCGCCTACTACCCATTCCCAGCCAGCCGACCATGCTGTATACCGTCGAGGAGATCGATGAGGCCAAGGAGACTCTGCGACAGGCCTTCATCGCCCGTAATCTGATATATCCTTCCTTGGAGATCAAGAAGTGGGTTAAGCTCAGCGATTCTGATGTCGATCGCCTGAAAGAAGAGGCCATGGCGCTCTATCCAGCCCTACGGCCCGTGGAAGATGTGTATGCCCGGGCTATCATTAACTATATCTATACGTTGGAGATCGAGGAGCGTTTCCTTGGTAAGGTGGTCACGCGTGAGCGGGTGCTCAAGTTCGCTCCCTCTTACGACAGTTTGGTGTATGACATTCGGGAGATGGCGTATCTGCGGGTAGCCAAAGGCGTATCCGGCAGCGATTGATTGAGCGGCCTTTTCAGCCGGATTGACAAATTTTGGCACTTTCTCATTTCCCCTCCGACTCAATGTGTATGACTAGCGGGCTGGGGATCAAGCGTCGGATCAGAGCAGGGCGGGGTCATGCCTAATCAGCGCCTTTATCACCCTGCCTGTGTCGCCCTCACCCCTAACGATGAGGGGAGGCCAGAGAAAATCATCTTGGATATCCTCCCTCATGGTGATTGACGGAGATTACCGAGTTTGCGACCATAAGGGACACCTCGGGAAGGATGAAACTATATATTGAGACATGAGCGCGATCGAGAGAAATTCCATACAGAAGCTGCGTCTTTGGTATTAGGTGAATGGTGTTGACAAAAAATGTCAAATTACTTACTGTAAGGAAATTACCATGGGATCGAACTTAGGCGAGCTTCTGTTGCGGGAGAAGCTCCTGAACACCGAGCAGCTCCAGACCGCTATCGACTACCAAAAAAAGAACGAGGTGGCGATGGGGACCGCCATCGTGAGCCTCGGTCTGATATCCGAGGAAGACATGGCCCAGGCCCTGAGCCGGCAGTTGGGCTATCCCTACATCAACTTGGATCAGTTCGAGGTGTATCCGGATGTGATCAACCTCATCCCCATTGAAATCGCCCAGAAATATCTGATCATGCCTATCCACCGCATCCGGTCGTTTTTGACCCTGGCTATGGTGGACCCCACCGATCTGGACGTGATCGAAGACATCAGATTCCGGACCGGCCTGAGCATCCAGCCGGTGATCGCGTCCGAAACCGGGATATTCAATGCCATCAATAAATACTATGGCACCACCGATTCGCTGCGCGTCAAGCAGATCGTCGACGAAATCGAGCAGGCTGAGGATACGAGCGTCAATGTCATCGAAGAGGAAGAGGAAGACTACGATATCGAAGAACTGGTGCAGTCCACGGAAGAAGCGCCCGTCATCACCCTGGTCAACACCATCTTCATCGACGCCATAAAGAAGGGGGCCAGCGACGTCCACTTCGAGCCATATGAAAAGGCCTTCCGGGTGAGGTACCGGCTGGACGGAACCATGTACGAGATGATGAACCTGGCCATGAAGTTCAAGAATCCGGTGATCTCACGAGTGAAGATCCTCTCCAACATGGATATCGCGGAAAAACGCCTGCCGCAGGACGGCAGGATCAAGATGCGGGTCAAGATGGAAAGCGGGGCGCGCAAGGAAGTGGATATGCGTGTCTCTTCCGTGCCCACCATATTCGGCGAAAAGATCGTCGTCCGCATCTTGGACAAGGAAATGCTCAAGCTCGATCTGACGCAATTGGGATTCGAGAAAGAATCCTTGGATGTGTTCAAGGATGCGATCCGCCGGCCCTGGGGGATCATCCTGGTCACGGGACCGACCGGAAGCGGCAAGACCAACACGCTTTACTCCGCCATCTCGACCCTCAACAACGTGGAAAAGAATATCATGACCGCAGAAGACCCGGTGGAGTTTTATATCCCGGGGATCAACCAGGTGAATGTGAAGGAAGAGATCGGACTCAATTTCTCGAGCACACTGCGCAGCTTCCTGCGGCAGGACCCGGACATCATGCTGGTCGGAGAGATGCGGGATTTCGAGACCGTAGATATCGCCATCAAGGCGGCCTTGACCGGACATCTGGTGTTTTCCACCGTGCACACCAACGACGCCGCCAGCACGGTCCTGCGCTTGGTCAACATGGATGTCGAACCTTTCCTGGTGGCCGACTCGGTGGCGCTGATCGTGGCCCAGCGCCTCATCCGGCGCCTCTGTAAGAGCTGCCGCACGAAACACAACCTGACCGCCGAGGCGCTGGTGGACATCGGCTTCACCGAAGAGGAAACGGAGAAGCTCAAAGTCCATAAGCCGTATGGATGCAATGAATGCCACAGTACCGGGTACAGAGGCCGGACCGCGCTGTTTGAGGTCATGCGGGTGACCGACGAGATTAAAGACCTCATCTTGAGCCGCGCCCATTCGCGGGAGATCAAACGGAAAGCCATGGAACAAGGCATGATAACACTCAGGCGCAGCGGCCTGATCAAGATCAAGGCCGGGATCACGTCAGTGGAAGAGGTTTTAAGAGAGACTGTCAAGGACACGGAGGTATAAAATGGCCATAACCATACAAGAGCTGCTTCAGATCGCGGTTGAGCACGACGCGAGTGACCTGCATATCACCACCTATGTTCCTCCACGCATCCGCGTGCATGGAACCCTGATCTCCGTCGATCATCCACCGCTGTCACCGGCGGAAACCAAGAACCTGGTGTACAGCCTGCTTACGGACCGTCAGAAAAAGATGTTCGAGGAAAAACTGGAGCTGGATTTTTCATTCGGGATGAAGGAGCTGGGTCGATTCCGCGGCAATGTCTTCATGCAGAAGGGGGCGGTGGCCGCCGCCTTCCGCCGCTTTTTGCCCCAGATGTGGACCTTTTCCCAATTGGGTTTGCCCCAGCGCCTGGCCCAGCTCTGCTTTATTCCCCGGGGCCTGGTGCTGGTGACGGGCCCTACCGGTTGCGGCAAGTCCACCACCTTGGCCTGCATGCTCAACCATGTCAACCGAGAACGGGCCGTGCACATCGTGACCATCGAGGATCCGATCGAATATTTTTTCTCGCCTCAGAAGTCCATCATAAATCAGCGGGAGCTGCTGGTGGATACCCTGACTTATGCCAATGCCATGCGCTCGGTATTGCGACAGGATCCGGATGTGGTCCTGGTCGGAGAGATGCGGGATCTCGAGACGGTGGAGGCCTGTCTGCGCACCGCCGAGACCGGTCACCTCACGTTCTCCACGCTGCACACCAATTCCGCCTCTGAGACCATCTCGCGTATCATCGATATTTTCCCTTCCCAGTATCAGGCCCAGGTGAGGATCATGCTCTCTATGACACTGGAGGCGGTGATCACCCAGGCGCTCCTCCCACGGGCGGACGGGAAGGGCCGGGTCTTGGCCTTGGAGCTGCTCATTCCCAATGCGGCGATCCGCAACCTGATCCGGGAGAACAAGACCCACCAGATCTATGCCAGCATGCAGATGGGCCAGGAAAAGTTCGGCATGCAAACGTTTAATCAGTCCCTGGCGAATCTTTATTTTCGGGGCCTGATCACCTATGAAACAGCCATGAACGTCACCTCCAAACCGGAGGAACTGACCGACATCATACAGCGCAAGGAAGGCCTCAAGGTCGCGGACCGGTCCTTTCAACCGTCTCATATGCGCAAATCGTAAATAAAATAGGGGGTGAAGGATGCCAGTTTACAAATGGAAGGGGAAGAACCGCTACGGCGATTCCGTGGAGGGTGAACGAAGGGCCGGATCCACTCAGGAACTGGCGAGAGCCCTGGAGCGGGAGCAGATCACGGTCGCGGATATCAAGAGAAAGGGGGCGGAGATCAGCATCCCCTTTCTGCAGAGGCGCAAGGTCAAGCTCAAGGAGCTGGCCATCTACAGCCGGCAGCTGTCGGTGCTGATCGATGCCGAACTACCGCTCATCCAGAGCTTGAATATCCTGGCCGAGCAGACTAAAAACAAATATTTCAAAACCGTCATCCAGTCCATCCGAGAAGACGTGGAGGCGGGTTCCACTCTGAATCAGGCCAAGCGCAAATTTCCCAATGTGTTCAACGATCTGTACTGTAACCTGGTGGCCTCGGGAGAGCAGAGCGGATCTTTGGATATCATGCTGAGGCGGCTGGCGGAGTTTCTAGAAAAGATCGTCAAGCTGCGATCCCAGGTCCGCCAGGCTATGATCTATCCGTCCGCCATCATCATCTTCGCCGTATTGGTCGTGATCTTTATGCTGTGGCGGGTCATTCCGGTCTTCGCCAATGTCTACAGCGAACTGGGTGCCACGCTCCCCAGCCTGACGGCCTTTATTTTGGCGCTGAGCCGGTTCGTGCAGAACTATATCGTTTTCATCTTCATCGGCTTGGTCGCCGTGGTTCTCGCCATTCGGTTTTGGCGAAAAACAGAAAACGGCCGTAAGATCACCGACAACTTTCTCCTGCGGATGCCCCTGTTCGGAGCGCTGCTGGAAAAGGTCGGCCTGTCCCGTGTGACCCGCACCCTGAGCACGCTGCTCTCCGGAGGTGTTCCCATGCTGGAAAGCTTGAAGATCACCTCGGCCACATCCGGTAATGTGATAGTGGAGGAGAGCATCATGAAGGCGCGCAACCTGGTGGCGGAGGGAACCAGTTTGACCGACAGCCTGAAGTCGACAGGGAGATTTCCCTTTATGATGGTGCAGATGGTCGGGGTTGGAGAAGCCACCGGAACTTTGGACGAGATGCTGACCAAGCTCGCCGATTTTTATGACGAAGAGGTTGAGGCTTCGGTTTCGGCGCTGTTATCCGTTTTGGAACCGATCCTGCTGATCTTTGTCGGCGGAGTGGTGGGGGTCATCATCGTGGCCATGTACCTTCCCATCTTCACTCTATTGGGAACCCTGTAGTCCATAATGGGGTAAGACAAAGGCAGGATTTGATAATTCCTGAATAGACAACGGCGTCCCATGACACAGAAAAAGAATCTTCTTTGGTTCATCATCCTCCGCCTCATCCTGTTCACGTCGTTGCTGCTCAGTGCCGTCACCGTACAATACAGCGCCGAGACCTCCCTGATCAACCCGCTGTATGTGTTGATCTTCATCGCCTATCTGCTTTCCGTCGTCTACCTGCTGCTTTATTTTTGGGGAAGGCGTTATGACTATCAAGCCTATCTGCAGATATTTCTCGACCTGATCTTGATCACGGTCCTGGTTTATCTGGCCGGCGGTCTACGGGGATCGTTCTATTTCCTGTATATCTTCGAGATCATCGCCGCCTCCATCGTGATCTCCGGTCGGGCCGCCTACGTCACCGCCGCCGCCTCGAGCATCTTTTTCGGCATCCTGGTGGACGGCATGTACCTGAGGGTCATCCCCTATTTTGATTCCAATCAGAGGGCCGAGCTGTCTTTTGCCTTTGTGATAAACCATATTCTGATCGCATGGGGCGTCTTTTTTCTGGTCGCTTATCTCATTAACTATCTGACCAGCAGTTTGAACAAGGCCAGGCAACAGCTGGTTTCGGCCCAAAAAGAACTGGATCTCAGGCAGAGGCTGGCGGTGGCCGGTGAGTTTTCCGCCCAGCTGGCGCACGAGATCCGAAATCCGCTCGCTGCCATTTCGGGTTCGGTTCAGGTGCTCCGCGACGAGCTCGTGCTCACCGGCGAACAGAAGGGACTCATGGACATCGTGGTGGACGAGTCGGATAGGATCTCCCAGTCCATCGAACAGTTCCTGAGCTTGGCCTCTCCCGGGAAGCAGACGTTTTCTTGGATCAACCTATCCGCGCTCATGCACGAGACCCTGGTCCTACTGCAGAGGAGCGGGGTCCTCAACGGCAGCACGCAGTTGATGGGGAACTACAATTCGGCCGGGATCGAATACTACGGAAACCGCAATCAGTTCAAACAGATCTTCTGGAACCTGCTTAAGAACAGCCTGAAGGCCATGCCGGAAGGCGGCGAGCTCAGCGTGGACTTCAACCGCAACCAGAGCCAGGAGACCGTCCTGATGTTTTCCGACACCGGCTTGGGGATGAAAAAAGAGGAGCGAGACCGGCTGTTCGAACCCTTCTATACCGGCTTTTCCGGCGGCATGGGCATCGGGATGGCGGTGGTGCGCCGCATCGTCGACGATTACAGCGGGAAGATCGACGTGCAAAGCGTCCCGGGCGGCGGGACCACGGTCTCTATCGTTTTGCCCCCCTGCCAACCGCCCCCGCACGAGAATCCTGCTGAGGAAGCGCATTGATGGAAAAAATACTGATCATAGATGACGAGAAGAGCATCCTGGATCTCTTGAACGTGGTGTTCAAGAAAGAGGGGTATTCGGTTCTGACTTCCTTATCGGCGGTCAAGGCCTTGGAGTTGATCGATAAAGAAGACCTCGATCTGGTGCTTACCGATATCAAGCTGCCCCAGTTGAGCGGCATGGAGATCCTAAAATATGTCAAGGAGAACAAACCCGACGTGCCGGTGGTCATGATCACGGCCTACGGAACCATCAAACAGGCGGTATCGGCTTTCAAGCAAGGTGCCATCGATTATGTGGTCAAGCCCTTTGACATGGATGAATTGAAGATCGTGGTGGCCCAGGGGCTGGAAAAGAGGAGACTCAAGCAGGAAAACACACTGCTCAAACAGGAATTCAAGCAAAAATACAACTTCACCAATATGATCGGCAAGAGCAAGGTCATGCAGGAGGTCTACAACCTGATCGAGAAGGTTTCTGCCTCGGATGCCACCATACTCATCACCGGCGAGAGCGGTACCGGCAAGGAGGTAGCCGCCCGAGCCATCCATGTGCACAGCCGCCGCAAGGATCGCTCTTTTGTGTCCCTCAACTGCGGGGCCCTGCCCGAGAACCTGCTGGAGAGCGAGCTGTTCGGTCATGTGAGGGGTTCGTTCACCGGCGCCATCGCCAATAAAAAGGGCATGTTCGAGGTGGCGGAAAGGGGCACCCTGTTTCTTGACGAAGTCGGGGAGATGTCGCCCACGACCCAGGTCAAGCTATTGCGCGCCCTCCAGGACAAGAGGATACGGCGGGTGGGCGGTACCGAGGAGATCTCGGTCGACGTCCGCATCATCGCCGCCACCAACCAGGATCTCAAGAAAAGGATCGAGCAGGGAAGGTTCCGGGATGACTTGTTCTATCGCCTCAATGTCATCTCCTTCGAAATGCCCCCCCTGCGGAGGCGAAAGGACGACATCCCGTTGCTGGCTAATCATTTTATGCAGCGCTTTTGCGAGGGCATGGGAAAGCGGCTGAAAAGGTTCGCCCCGGAAGTGATCAATGTGTTCGAATCCTATCCCTGGCCTGGAAACGTCCGGGAGCTGGAGAATATGGTGGAGCGGGTCGTGGCGATCGAGGATCGGGAGACCATCACCAACAAAAGTCTTCCCGATGAGCTGCTGGCGCCTCACGCGACGCTGGATCCGGGGGCGCTCATTGAGCCCGGCTTCGACCTCAATCGAACCTTGGATGAGATCACCAAATCCTATGTCAAGCAGGCCTTGGCGGTATCGGACGGCCGTCTCAAGGAAACGGCGGCCCTCCTGGGCGTCAACTATCGGTCGCTTCGATATTTGATCGAAAAGCACGATCTGAAAAATAACAAGAAAGAGGATCTGACTCGACGGGACATGGAGAATCAGCGGTTCGAAAGCCGCCAGGATTCCTAGGGAAACTATCCATTCACATGAGACAAGAAGCTGAAGAGTTCTCTAGGGATGACAATATTTGTCATAATATTACCCAAATAGTGTCAATAGTCGAGAAAACATTGCGGCAGATACCCATTAAGTCCTATAATATCAATGAGTTAGTTTTTGATTGGGTTGGCACAAAAGTTGCTCATAGAACAGTGAAATAAAATTTCGGTGAGACAACACCGGGAAATAAAAGGAGGCTTTAAATGAAAAAACAAAAAGGATTCACCCTCATCGAGCTGCTGATCGTCGTTGCTATCATCGGAATCCTGGCTGCGCTCTTGATCCCCAACGCCATCACCGCCATTCAGAAGGCCAAGCAGAAAGGGTCCATGAAGGACGTCACGACCATCTCCACGGGCCTGACCGACCACATCACCGACCACGGCGTGGTCCCTGACTGGTCCACCGGCGCCTACACCAACACCGACACCATCTACACCGCCCTGTCCCCCTTCTATATTCGTGTACTGCCGGTCAACGATCAGTGGGGCAATCCCTACCTGATCTACACACGCGCATCGGCCAACGGCCAGTGGGGCGCCGCTTATGCGGATGGCTCGACCTTCGGCAACGATGAGTTCGTGGTGGGTTCCTACGGCCGTGACGGAGCCGACAGCAGCGCCGACTACTCCTACTCGCCCACCGTTCCCGACCAGGGCTTCTACATTATCCAAGACATCCCCAGCTTCAATTATGACCTGGCCTGCTGGAATGGATCCTGGATCGTCGGTCCTGAGAGCCGCGTGGGCGCCATCACCTGATCCGGCTGAACGCACACACAAGCACAAAGAGTTCTCAAACCGAAAAAAGGCGAGGCGGCACCGCCGGGTGCCGCCTCTTTCTTTTTCTCCCTCATTTTTCCAGCCTCCCAAGACCCCTATTCTCATCCCCGTCCGTTATCCCTTACCCTCATGGCCGACAGCGCCGGCCATTTCTTTTGCGGTCCCAAATGACAATATTTGTCATTAATCAACAATCATTGTTAATTTTTCCCGGCGTAAGGTTCGAGGGCAAACCCTAACACAAATAATATCAACGACCTGACAATGTATGGAATGGTATAAATTTTGCTGTATCGTGTACGAGGGCGGTATTCATTACCTGCCATTATTAGTATAAATAAGGAGAATCGAGGCATGAACGATAATAAAGGATTCACCCTTATAGAGCTTTTGATCGTGGTGGCGATCATCGGGATCCTGGCTGCGCTCTTGATCCCAAATGCTATCACGTCCATCCAAAAGGCCAAACAGAAGGGGACCATGAAGGAGATAATGACCATCTCTACCGGCTTGACCGACCATGTGACAGATCACGCCGTGGTGCCTACCTGGAGCGGGACCTACACCAACACCGATTCGATATTCAACGCCTTATGCCCGTTCTACATCAAGGTCCTGCCGGTCATGGACATGTGGAACAACGGCTACCTGATCTTCACCCGCGCCGACGCGGCGGGCGAGTGGGGTGCCGGCTATGCCGACGGGAGTGCGGATTGGGGCAATGATGAATTCGTGGTCGGTTCATACGGTCGGGACGGATTGTTCAGTAATGAATACTTGTTCGATCCCAATGATCCCAGCGCCGGATTCTACACCATTGGTGATATCCCCAGCTTCAAATACGATCTGGCTTGTTGGAACGGGTCCTGGATCGTGGCCCCGGAAAGCCACATGCATAACATGACCGGCGGCACCTGATCCTGATAGTTCATCCATTTCAGATCCCTCAGCTTGCGTCCCAAGCGGCATAGACCACTGAACAATGGCTCCCCTTAATATGATATGGATGGTGCGCGGGAATACGGATTGACCGAGGCCTTTTTCTGATGCTCCCTGAATCGATACCGATCCCTGCTCCCCGGCATGGCTGCCAGCCATATTCTGCTGCATTAAGGACGCGGAGATAGCGACAGGCTCGACTTTCGTTTCATGGTCACGTGGTCATTTGTGGTATAATCGGTGGGCCCATGCGCACCTTCATCCTGCTGTTTCTCTATGTCCTGATCGGGCTTCTCTCGATACCGCTTATGCTGGGCTGTGCCCTTTTCGGCTGGCTTAAGCCGCTGGTTTTCATCGGCCGGTCCGGTATCCGTTTGGGAAAGATGGTTTTAGGTCTCAAAATCGATGTGACCGGGTTGGAGAGGCTTGAATCGGAAAACACCTACATCTTCATGCCCAACCACATCAGCCTGCTGGACGGTCCCCTCATGTTCATCGTGATCCCGCAATTCGTACGGGTCATTGTGAAACAGGAATTGTTCCGCGTTCCCATTCTGGCTCAGGCGATGCGCATAGCGGAATTCATCCCCGTCGATCGGAAGGGCCGCGAGGGAGGCAAACAGGCCATCCAGCGGTCTATTCGCCTTATCCAGGAAAAAGGGCATTCGTTTCTGATCTTTCCGGAAGGCACCCGGAGCCGGAGCGGCCAGCTGCAGACTTTCCGCCGGGGAGGATTCTATTTGGCCCTGGAGACCGGGTCGCCCATCGTGCCGGTTTCCATTATCGGGAGCTTTGATTTGATGCCCAAGGGAGCGTTTTTCACCCGGCGCGGAACCATCCGGGTCGTGTTTCATGATCCGATTCCAGTCAAGGGGATGGACAGGGAATCCATGCCCACCTTGATCGAGGCGACCAGGGCCAAGGTCATGGAGGGGCTAGCCGATACACCCAATCCCAACCTCAAAATAGAAGGCGGGAGATGAATAAGGAAGAGCACAGGGATGCCGTACGCATCATCGAGGACGTCAGGGAAAGCAGCTTGACATTTTTTTCCCAGCAGGGCCATAGGTTCTATGGAGTGCTGGAACGCACGTGGAAAAGCCTGAGCGCAGGGGGAAAGATCCTGATTTTCGGCAACGGCGGCAGCGCCTCCCAAGCCCAACACTTTGCGGCCGAACTCGTCAACCGTTTCCAGAAGGACCGCCGACCTCTGGCCGCGTTGGCCTTGACCACCGACACTTCAGCTTTGACCTCCATCGCCAACGATGCATCCTATGACCATGTGTTCCGGCGCCAGATCGAAGCCCTGGGCAAATCAGGGGATGTGGCGTTGGGCCTGTCCACCAGCGGCAATTCCCCCTCCGTGGTCAAGGCGATGGAAACGGCTCGTGAAATGGGAATGGTGACCGTTGCCTTGACCGGTCGCGGGGGCGGGCGGCTGGCTCCCATCGTGGATCATCACCTGGAAGTCCCCTCCGCTGAGACGCCGCGCATCCAGGAGGTTCATTTGCTCCTGCTGCATCTGCTGGCTCAAGGCCTGGAGGATAATCTCGCGCGGCCCACCTCGACCGCTTAGCGGGACCGGCCGATTCCGTTACGGCGGGGACGGGACTTGAATTCCTTCGGGATGGCGGTCGGTTGCGGTGCTTTTACGGCGGGTTCGCCCGCTTCGCCTTCCTCCGGTACCGACACTGACAGCGTGCTTCTTCGCCCGCTTCGGTCGATGCGGAAGGATCGATCGGCCGCTGCCAGCACTTCGGAACGTAAACCCTCACGGGCGATCTCTTCGGTGAAGGCCCTCCGGCCGTCAACCAGATCTTCGATATAGGCATCGATCTGTTCGGCGGAGTAATACTTCCGGATATCCCACTCTTGCAGGTCTTGACCTTCCGCTCGCACGATCTGCCGTGTTCCCAGCCGGCCGATTTCATAGCTGTTGCGATCCCGGAGGTCCCCGCGTTGGATCGTGGCCATCAGGTCGATGGGCACGCGTCTGACCTCGCGTACCAGCCGTTTTTGCGTGTGTCCGCCTTCGTCGACGGCCTCGATGATCTCGCCAACTCCACCGGTGTTGTACTGCATGAATCTTAGTTTTCCCGGATGATTTTCGGCCAGGGTCATCAAAATCTCGTAGAGCCGGTTGACCTTGTCGGCCCGCGATCCGATGATGAAGGGATCGGTGCCCACGATTCGGACCGATTCCCCGGCCTTGAGCGGCTGGCTGGCATAACTGTGGGTGCTTTCCCCCCAGAGATAGGCGAGGACAGCCTGTTCCGGATCGAGTTCCTGGGCAAAGGACATGATGGTGTTGCGGCGGGTTATAAAGGCAAAGATCAATCCGTCCAGTTCGTCGATGGGAGGAAGGTCTATCGATCGGGAAAAGATATCCCTCATCCGTCCTCTCAACTTGATTTGGAGTTTTTTGCGCTGGATCACAGCCCGGCCGTTGGCCGTTAGCGATTCATCCAAAAAATCCACCGCGCCGTCCGAACGAATCATGACATTTTCCAGCAGCGCGCTCTTGTCAATCAGGGCGTTGTACATGGCTGCCTGATTCTTCTCCTCTACGTCTGTCTTGACGAAAAAATTGTTTTCCGATCCTAGAGCGGATCCGTCCGGTCTCAGGAAACAGATATCGTCCTGAGCCACCAGCGTTTTTTCGCCTTGCTTGTGATCTAATCCCAACTGGTGGCAGGACCAGGTGGATTTCCCGGTGGCGGACAAACCGAATAGAAAGACACCATAGGTTTTGAGTCTTCCGTTGTCGCCGCGGGCCGCCACGATCTTGGTCCCGGCATGCAGGCCCAGCATCCCTTCCCGGTCGGCGGTCCACATGGCCTGGCGGAGGAAACCTTTTTTATCCTCGCCCATGTAATCGGTGCCCAAAGCGATATTGAGGTTGAATTCCGGCAGCACCAACACCTGCTGACGGAGCGGATGCTCTTCCGGAATGTGGATCATGGTGAACTCAGGCTCGGATCGGTGGGAAAGAGGAAACAGGGTGGTGCCCCACATGAAGCCGAGACGGAAGTTGACCACATCCGCTGCGGACACGTAGAGATGGCAGGCGGGATTGTAAAAGTCGTTGTCCCCCATCCGGCGGCTGATGCGATAGAAAGGCAGCGTCCGGAGCAGATGCAGGACCTTTTTCAGCTCTTGGGGAGCGGCCTCGATCAGGGCTGCCTGTTGGGGCGAGGTCTTCGGAAGCCTGACGGACTCACTGCCCAGATAAACGGTCTTGGGTGCGATTCGGCTGGAGACCGCCGACCGCCATCCGTAGGAGCCGAATTGAGTGCGGATTCCAGCAGCCCTGGCCCTTGGCTCGAGCCAATTGAGATCGACGACTCGGATATTAGGACCGCTGAGTGCGTGAGGAAGTTCTCGTGCAAAGGAAGAATAGGCTTCTTGATCGTACATGACCCACTATGCATGCGAGGGCGCGGATTCTCCGGAAAGGAGGCGCAGTATGTCGGAGACGCCTGCCGATTCGCTGTTGAGCACATAGCAGCTGGCGTTTTCCAGCGTCCGCCGGAAGAAACGGCGCTGCGATTCCAATCTCTCCGGGGTGGTCAGCAGCAGGTGGGGATTGAAAAAGGGCCGGGTACGGGAGATGGTCGCGTCGGTCCTGGCCCCCGCGCTTTCCCCGTATTCAAGGATGCGCAGGGCCTCATCCGGCTCGACGGCGACGAACGGCGGCGAGACTCGATCCCGTCGCAGGATGAAAATCCAGCGTAGGGCCGTCCGCTTTACGTGTTTGGCGGGACCCTCGATCCAGTAGGGATCCAGCATGGCGGTGGATGATTTTGAGGCCGTGTAGCAGAAGAGGGAGCCTCTGTCCAATCGACAGCTGTCTTCATGGAGGCATTTTTCGTTCCCGCAATCGTCTTTGCGGGTGATGACATTCTCGCATTTGCTGTTATCGAAGAGCTCCGCCAACCGTGGAAAATCCTGCGCTGCATTGGTGGGAAGGAATAATTTGCGCTCGCTGGAATCGGCCAGGGCCAGGTTTCCGGAATGGCGGACGAAAACCAAATCATTGGCATGCAGCCGCATCCCCTCTTCCTGGAGAAGCGCGAAGAACAGGCTGGTTTTACGCGTTCCTTTAGGGCCCAAAAGGATCAGTCCATTGCCCTGCCTGTCGGCCGACAGGCCGCGCACGGCATGCACGCTGAAGACCCGCTCGGAAACGTCCATGACCAGGCCTAAAGCCAGGCTGCGCAGGGGCGCATAGTTATCGGTGTTGACCAGGACGCCGGTTTTCGCTTCGGAGCTGTAGAAGGCGCGCGCTTCGCGGCCCGGGATTCCGTCCACGGCATAGATGATGCCGTGAGGTTCCAGATCGGCCTCCAGCTGGGCAGGATACCAGTTTTCCAGCCAGAAATCGTATAGGTGGGATACGTTGGTGCGGAGCTGGACAATAACCCCGTTGATATTGGCGTTCCATTCGAAATAATTGGAATGGCTGAGATGGCTCTCCATCTCGGCGACCAAGGCATCCCGCATCTGCGGAGACACATCGGCATCCACCGGCACGTCCCCGCGGTGATGGGTGATAGTGTTGTTCAGCCGGATGTGTTTGATTTTTTTTGCGGTTGAAAGCCTCGATAGGGCCTCGGACATCCGGTCCATGCCTTTTTCCAGGTTCTCCAGGGAGGTGGCATAGGATATCCGGATGTTCTGCGCCGCTCCGAATGCATCGCCCGCGACCACGGCCACTTTTCCCTCTTTGAGGAGATAATAGGCCAGGCCGTAGGAATTGCGGATTTGGGCATTGCGGAATTCTTTATCGAAGTAAGCGGAGACGTTGGGGAGCAGATAGAAAGCGCCCTTCGCCGGATAGCATGATATGTTCGGCATCGCCCCCAACCGCATGAGGACATAATTGCGGCGGCGCTGGAACTCCGACACCATGCGGCTTATCTCGTATTGGGGGCCTGCCAGGGCCTCGATGCTGGCCTTTTGGGAGATGGAACAGGGATTGGAAGTGGTGTGGCTCTGAATTTTGGCCATCGCACCGATGATGTCAGCCGGTCCCGCGGCATACCCGATGCGCCACCCGGTCATGGAATAGGCCTTGGAGACGCCGTGTATGATGACGGCCCTTTTTTTGATGTCTTCGCCCAGCGCAGCGAAGCTGGAGAACTTGAAGTCATCATACACCAGTTTTTCGTAGATCTCGTCGGCTATGACATAGATATCCTCTTCCAGGATGACGTCCGCCAGGGCCCGGAGCTGCTTTTCCTGGTAGGCTGCGCCGGTGGGATTGGAGGGATTGTTCAGGATGAGGGCTTTGGTGGAAGGGGTTATAGCAGATTTGAGCTGATCGGGAGTCAACAAAAAATCGTTCTCTTCCCGGGTCGGTACGATGACCGGCCTGCCCTTGGCCATGATCACCATATGCGGATAGGATACCCAGTAGGGAGCCGGAATGATAACCTCATCCTCCTCATCGATCAAAGCCTGAGTCAGGTGGTAAAGAGAACTCTTTCCCCCGGTGGAGACGATGATTTCGCTTTTGGTGTAAGCCAAGCCCAGATCCTCCTGGAGTCGATTGCGGATGGCCTCCAACAAGGAAGGGATCCCTTCGTTCTGAGTGTACTTGGTGAAATTCTCGTCGATGGCCCTTTTGCCGGCGGCCTTGATGTTTTCGGGAGTGGGAAAATCCGGCTCCCCCACGCTCAGGTCGATGACATCCACGCCGGCGGCCTTCATGGCCCTGGCCCTCGCCGTCATCTTCAGGGTGGGGGACTCACCGATTAGGTTGGCTTTCTCTGATACCTTCATGGGATCTTATCCAGGAAGATCAGGATCCTCCTCTTTTTCTTCGACCTTGGTCTTGGCTTGAAAATATTTTTTCAGGTCAACACCGGTCAGGGATTCCAGCACATCCGGCATCTGCGCGAGGATTTCCGCCACCTGGGCCGTGATTTTGGTGGCTCCGGTCCCTTTTTCTCCTCCTACCAGCACGATCTTGTCGATCTTGGAGAGCGGCTCGGACACCGCCCTGGCGAGTTCCGGGAGGTTCTTGAGATATAGTTCCAGGACGGCGGCTTGGTTGTATCTCTCCCATGCTTCGGCCTTCTTGAGCATGGCTTCGGCCTCAGCGATGCCTTTAAGGCGCATCCTCTCAGCCTCTGCCTGGCCCTCCATTCTCAAAGCCTCGGACTTTCCCTTGGCCTCCGCTTCGATGCGGAAGCCCTCGGCCTCGGCTTCCGCCTGCAGCTGGTATTTACGAGCGTCCGCCGGTTTAATGACGCCGGCTTCCAATTCCTTCTGCTTGCGTTTGATCTCCAACTCCTCTATCTTGATGGCCTCCTCTTTTTCCACCAGTTTTACGGCCGCCTCTTCTTTTTTGATCTCCCGGTTGAGACGGAACCTCTCCAGCTCATAGGCGAAATCCGATTGGGCTTTTTTCTGATTGACCGTGACCTGAGATTCGGCTTTCTTAGCCTCGTTTTCCCATTGCGCCTTGGCGATCAAGGCCTCGGAATGAAGCCGGGCGACCTCCCCTTCCTTGCGGGCTTCGGAGGATTTGATGATGGCTTCCTTTTCCGTCTCGGCTTCGGCAATGGCGGCATCCCGCTTGGCGGCGGCGATCTGCGGCTTACCCAAGGCTTCGAGATATCCTTGGGTGTCGCTGATCTCTTTGAGCGCAAAAGAGAGCAGGTTGAGGCCCATGTGAGCCAGTTCGTCTTTGGCGTTCTGTGCGACCTTTTCCGAGAATTCCATCCTGCCGCGGTAGATCCCTTCCACCGTCATGGTTCCGATGACGGCCCGCATCTTCCCGTCCAGAATGGTCTGTGCCACTTCCCGAATGCCCTCTTTTCCGGTGCCCAGGAATTGTTCCGCAGCCAAGCGGATGGAGTTTTCATCCGAGGCGATTTTGACCTGCGCCGCGGCTTCCGCCAGGATAAGGATGCCGCCGTGGGTCAGCACCTCCGGCGTCTTTATGCCGATGTTGATGACATCGATGGGAAGGATGTCATGGGTCTCCAGAAAAGGCCAGACAAAGGCCCCTCCCCCCAGACGGTAGCGATAGCCGATCTTATGTTTGGTTCCGTCCGGCTTGGTGACCGTTTTTTTGCCTCCCCCCGAAATAATCAGGACTTCGTTGGGGCCGACTTTTTTGTATTGCTTGGCGATCAAGAAGGCCGCCAGCGCGCTTATAAGAATTACGATGCCGATTAAGATTAAAGTGGAGATTAAGGACATCGGTTCCTCCTTTGAAACCTCTCCTCGTCTTTATTGCCTTCGGATTCAGTAAGGAAAGGAATATTATAAAGCCTTATGAGGTGTTTTGAAAGTCCTTCCGGCGGCATCCGTGATTCATCCACCGTTCACTCGGATATGACTTCGGCGCTAAGGCTTGATGAGGGGTTTAAAATAAGCGATGGTCCGCTCCAGCCCCTCCTGCAAATCGATGGTCGGGGTCCATTTCAATCGGTCTTGGGCCAGGGAGATATCGGGGCGCCGCCGGATCGGATCATCCGGGGGCAGGGGTCGGTGGACGATCCGCGAAGAACTCTTGGTCATCCGGATGATCCTATCCGCCACTTCCCCGATGGGATGTTCTTCAGGATTTCCCAAGTTTACGGGACCCACCAAGTCCGGCTCTTCCATCATGTCCATGATACCCCGGATCATGTCGGAAACATAACAGAACGAGCGAGTTTGAGTTCCGTCGCCATACACGGTCAAGGGCTCTCCCCTTAACGCTTGGACGATGAAGTTGCTGATCACGCGGCCGTCCTCGACGGCCATGCGCGGGCCGTAGGTGTTGAAGATGCGGGCGATCCGGATCTGGACCCGATTTTGCCGGTGATAGTCCATCATAAGGGTTTCCGCCACCCGTTTTCCCTCGTCGTAGCAGCTGCGGATGCCGATGGGATTAACCCGGCCCCAGTAGGTTTCGGGTTGCGGATGAACTTCTGGATCGCCGTACACTTCGGATGTGGAGGCCAGCAGGATGCGTCCGCCCGTCCGCTTGGCCAGCCCCAGCATGTTGATGGTGCCCATCACATTGGTTTTGATGGTTTTGATGGCGTTGTGCTGGTAATGGATAGGGGAGGCGGGGCATGCGAGATGATAGATGCCGTCCACTTCGGCAAAAAAGGGATGGATGATGTCGTGTCGGGTGTGCTCAAAATATTGATGCGTGAAGAGATGGCGGATATTGTCCTTGCTGCCGGAGAAATAATTGTCGAGGCATAGAACATCCGCCCCTTGCGCGATTAGCGCATCACACAGATGACTCCCCAGGAATCCCGCTCCTCCCGTGACCAGAACATGGTTGCGATCTTTCTTCATGGGTCTTGCCTTCCTTCGTCGCCTCCTTTCGGGCTCCGGCTCAATCGTATGCCATGAAAAGCAGGCTTTTCTGCTTGAGCAGTTCGCGTTGCCGGCCGATGATGTCTTTGATTCCCTTTTCCGCCAACATCATCAAGGAGTTGAAGTCGTTCTTCTTGAAGGGGCGCTGCTCCGCCGATGCCTGAATCTCGACCAGATGGCCCATATCTGTCGCCACCACGTTCATGTCCATCTCGGCTTGAGAATCTTCGCTGTAATCGAGATCCAACAAAGGTTCCCGTCCCACGATACCGACACTCACCGCTGCTGCCAGGTTTTGCAGCGGCATGGCGGGTAATATCTCCGCATCCATGAGTTTCTTAAGCGCAAGGGCGAGGGCGACGCACCCCCCGGTGATGGCTGCCGAGCGGGTTCCTCCGTCGGCTTGGAGCACATCGCAGTCGATAATGACCTGACGCTCGCCCAAGGCCGCAAGATCTGTGACCGCCCGCAACGAGCGGCCGATGAGGCGCTGGATCTCCTGGGTTCGGCCCGAGATCCTTCCTGGTGTCCGTTCGCGCTGGGTCCGGACCTCGGTGGCGCGCGGCAGCATAGCGTATTCCGCCGTCACCCATCCCAAACCTCCGCCCCTGAGGAAAGACGGCACCTTTTCCTCGATGGTGGCGGATACCAGGACCCGGGTCCTTCCCATCTCGATGAGTGCCGATCCGTCGGCATAATCCTGTTGATCCGTGCTGATGCGGAACTCCCGCAAGGCATCGGGGGAGCGGTTGTCTTTGCGCATATGTGTATCCCGACCTGAGATTCAGGTGTGCCGATGATAACCCACTGAACAAAAAAGTGCAACCGAGCGGATAAGCTCT
>Ga0180437_10002878_pt1 | contig 26487 bp, 18 predicted proteins | sample SS_ome_4_FD_132410 | JGI IMG/M metagenome (GOLD analysis project Ga0180437, IMG submission 132410) | Hypersaline lake sediment archaeal communities from the Salton Sea, California, USA - SS_3_D_1 metaG | ecosystem: Environmental > Aquatic > Non-marine Saline and Alkaline > Hypersaline >... | reverse complement strand
GAAAGTCCCGCTTTTTCAAGCACTTAGACAATTTGATGACACAGAAGATAGAGAGTATACTTGTAAACAACTGAAACTATTTAAGTTATAATGGGACACTAGTGGGACAGTCCCCATTTTTTCACTCGTACCGCAGATTGTCCGCCGGATTGGTGGTCGCCACCTTGACGCTGTGGTAGCCGACAGTGAGGAAGGACAAAAGCACCGCACCGGCGGCCGTCACCACCATCAAGAGCGGATTTACACCGGTCCGGTAAGCGAACTTATCCAGCCATAGCTCTATCACTAGAATGGACATAGGAACCGCCACCGCGGCGGCCGCTACCACCAGGACGCATATCTCCCGGAACAGGATCAGGACGATCCGGGGAGCGGAAGCCCCCAGCACCTTGCGGACGGCGACTTCCTTGGTCCTCCTCAGTGAGGTGAACGACGAAAGTCCCAGCAGGCCCAGGCAGGAAATCAGGATACAGATCACCGAGAAGAATTTGACCAGACGATTCTGACGGATATCGGCGTCGTAGAGGCGATCGAAATCCTGATCCAGGAATGAGAATACAAAGGGACGGTTCGGATTCAACGTCTTCCACCCGGATTCGAGAAACTCCATGGTCTCGACCAGGCGGCCGCTCCTCACCCGCACCAGCAGGCCTCCCATAGGCCGGCGCTGCATCCGGATGAGCAGGGGTTCGATCCGGTTGTGCAGGGAGAAGAAATTGAAATCCTTGACCACGCCGATGACGTTTCCATCCAGATTGGTGAATTGAGAAATCCGCTTGCCGATGGGATCGTCCCATCCCATGAAGCGGGCCAGGGTCTGGTTGACGATGACCGCCTGCTGCGGGTCGGTGCTGTAGCGGGGATCGAAGTCGCGCCCCATTATCAGCTCGAGCCCCAGAGTCTCGAGATAATCGTAGCCGGCGAAAAAGACATGAAAATTGTGCTCCTCCATGCCGTCCCGGCCCTCGAAGCGGTAGAGGCCGGTCCAGGGATAACCCGGCCGCCCCGCTCCCAGGGCCGCCGATACGACCTCCGGATGTCTGATCAGTTCTTCCTTGAACGCGGTGATTTTCTGCCGGACATCCTGGTCGCGCAGTCGGATATAGACGACGTTCTCTTGGCTGAATCCCAGGTCCTGATTGCGCATGAATTCGATCTGTCGGTTCATGAAAAGGGTGATGATGACCACCCCGATGGAGATAACGAACTGGAAGACCACCAGCATCCGGCGCGTCCGGGCGCCGGCCCTTCCAGAGTTCATCTGCCCGGAGAGGGACGCTGTCGGTCGGATCGAAGAGAGATAAAACGCCGGGTAGGCGCCGGATGCGATTCCGATAAATACCCATACGCCAAGACCTGCCAGGATCAGATAGGGATGGAACAGCATGCCGGATTTCAGGTCGAGGTCGAGGAGATGATTCAATCCGGCAAAGGATAGGGCGACCCACACCGCCCCAAAAGCAAAGACCAGGGCGGCGAATGAAACCAGTAAGGATTCCCCCAAGAGCTGCGCGATCAAATATTTTTTCTTGGAGCCCAGCACCTTCTTCATCCCGATCTCCCGGGCCCGGGTGGCGGAGCGGGCGGTGGTCAGGTTGATGTAGTTGATGCAAACCAGAAGCAGGATAAAGAGCCCGATGGCAGAAAAGGCGTAGAGATAAGACCGGTTGCCGAGCGGCATCTCGCCCCTGAAGCCATAGGTGTTATAGTGAATATCGGCCAGCCTGAGCAATATGGGCTCAAAGACCTGATTGTACTGAGGCTCGTCCTTTTTTATATATTTTTCGTAGAAATGGGGGAATTTTTGATGGAAGGCGGCCAGGTCATAGTCTTCCGGAAACATCACATAGGTATAACCGAAAACCTCGTAAATGGACCATTCCAGGGCCGCCGGATTCGGATCCCAGCTAGCAAACGAGATGATACCCTGTATGGGGATATGGGAATTCCTGGGGGGATCCTTTATGACTCCGGTGATTTTCAGGTCGTTTTGGGTTTCGATCTGAATGGTCTGCCCCAAAGGATTGGCCTCGCCGAAATACTTCTCGGCCAGGGATTCGGTCAGGACGATGGTTGCGGGTTCCTGGAGACAGGTGTCGATGTCCCCGAGGATGAGAGGGTGTGAGAACACCTTCAGTATGCTCGGGTCGGCGAAGACGATCCCCTCCTCATAATAACGCCGGTCCTCGAATTTGAGCAGCATTTCCGGCTGAGGGGCGATGCGGACAACCTCCTCGATCTCCGGGTATTCCTGCTGGAGTTTGGGGCCCAGTGCAGGGGAGGCGACGGCAAACATCAACGGTTCTCCCGAGGTCACATAGTTGGAGCTGATCCGATAGATGCGGTCCGCGTTTGGGTGATGGCGGTCATAGGTGAGTTCATTGCGGAGAAACAGAAAAATGATTAAACAGCAAGCGATGCCCGAACACAGCCCGAAAAAATTGAGGAAGGTGTGGAACTTGTCGCGTTTGAAGAGCCGGGAGGTGAAAATCAGATAGTTTTTGAGCATGACGAAACTCCAATGGAACAGATTCCGGACGTAGGCCAGGATGGACTTGACAACCTGCCAGCGGTACCACATCCGGGCCCGCAAGGAACCCCCCGGTTCTTCGGCGATGGCATGAAAGACTTCTTCCAGGTCTCCGAGGGTGGTGAGGTCGCTGTTATCGGGGAAGATACGCTTAAGCAATCGCTCGGAGACGCGCGGGAGTCGGGGAGTCGATCTGTGTCTCATTCTTCGACCTTGGAGAGGGAGAGGCGCGGGATATCATCCCACATGGTTTCCTGCAGTTTTTTTATCTCCAGCAAGGCCTTGATACCGTCTCGGGTCAGGCGGTACATCCGTTTGGAGCGGCCGCCCCGTTTCTGCGTGGGCTCGGAGAGATATGAGTTGAGATACCTCTTTTTGACCAGCCGGTCCAACGTGATGAAGGTGGCGCCGAAAGACCAGGTCTTACCGGTGATCTTTTTGACATGGCTGCGGATGGTCACGGCATAGGCGTTATCCTGCAGTTTCCAGATGGCCAGCAGGAAAAGCTCTTCCGGTCGGGAGAGTAATTTCATGGTTTACCCCATTCTCTTTTTGTATTTTAACTAAAAAATAAAACATATCGATCCGGTTGTCAAGAGTTTTTTGTTTTATTTTTTAGGAAATATCGACGAGAGGTGCGGTTCTACCCGGCGACTTGGGGAGCCCGCTTCTTCTTTTTCAGGCTGTCGATGTTGAAGTTCTCGAAATTGATCGCGATGGCGATCTTGGTGATCACGGTAAAGATCAAGAAGCCGAGGGCGAAGATCGCTGTGGAGACTCGGATCTCGATCGCCGACGGCCGGTAGATATAGAGCTGCCCTAGGGTATCTGGTGTGAAGCCGGGAATGATCAGCGCTATCCCTTTTTCGATATAGACTCCCATCCAGATCAAGATGGCTCCGATGTTGAGCGTGACCACGTTCTTCCGGGTGGCGGGGATCAGAAAGAGCAGGAAGGCGATGATGCTGATGATGAGAGAGATCCATCCGTACATCACGATGTCGCGGTTTTCGCCTACTCCGATGAACAGATATTTGAGATGGACCAGATGCTCGGTGTTGGAATAGATCTCCTTGAACACTTCGGCGAAGAAAAAGAACAGGTTGATGAACATGGCATAGGCCATCAGCTCGGCGATCTTCCATATGGCTTCGTCTTTGATCTCGAAGGTGGTGGTCTTTTTCAGGATTTGAAAGAGTATGAGCAGGACGGCCGGACCGGAACAAAACGCCGAAGCCAGAAACTTGGGGGCCAGCAGGGCGCTGTTCCAATACGGGCGGCCGGCGAATCCGTTGTACAGGAAGGCGGTGACGGTATGGATGCCGATGGCGAGGGGGATGGAAAACAGTATGAGCGGGGTCAAGAGCTTTCTATTGTACTCCCGCTTGTAAAACAAGGTGTAGAGCAGATAGCCGACCACGATGCAGTTCAGGATGAAGTATAAGGACAGGACGAGGGAGTCCCAGGCTAAGAGGGAGTCGGGGAGGTTCAGCATTCCGATGCCCGGGATCATATGCCACAGGCGGAGAGGACTGCCCATATCCACGATGACGAACAGCATGCACATGATCACGGCGCTGATGGCGAGCAGCTCCCCGAATATGACCACCTCTTTGATGGGTTTCCAATTGTAGATGTAGGCGGGAATGACCAGCATGATGGCAGCGGCCGCCACCCCTACCAGGAAGGTGAAGTTCCCGATGTAAAACGCCCAGGAGATGTGGTCGCGCATATTGGTGACCAGCAGGCCCTGCTTGAGCTGCTGGATATAGCCGGATCCCCCCCAAACGATCAGAATGAACAGGAACGCCAGCCAGAGATAATATTTCTTGCTGCCCCTTATCACAATCTGAAAGCTTTCTTTGATAAAGCGGATAAGATTCACCCTGTCACCTCTTTTTGCTGATCATGTTCCATAGAAGTAGTAAAACTTCGGCTGGGTGTTCAGTTCTTCTTTTAGTATGATAACCCTTTTGTTTTCAAGAATATACCGGATCTCATCGTTCTCGTCCAGAAGATTTCCGAATTTCCGCGCTCCCACCGGGCAGACCTCTACGCACTTGGGGTACCGGCCTTCCCGAACCCGTTGAATGCAGAAGGTGCACTTCTCCACCACACCTTTGCTACGGGGCCGGTTACCGAGATAGTGCGTTGCCGGATTGGTTTCTTCAGCGGGCAGCCCGACTTTGCCCCAATTGAAATGCCGGGCTCCGTAGGGGCATCCCGCCATACAGGCTCGGCAGCCGATGCACCAGTTGTAGTCGACGACCACGATACCATCCGGCTCGGTCCACGTGGCCCCCACCGGACAGGCTTTGACACACGGTGGATTCTTGCACTGCTGGCACTGTACGGGCAAATAGAAATGGCCTTCATAAGGAACCTCTTCGTGGGTGTAATAGAGGTTGGCGTGCAGGAAATCGATGCCCGTTTCTTTTTCCATTTCCAGGACCTGGATCCAGTGGATCTGAGGATCCCGAGATTGGTTATTTTCCTCCACACACCCATAGACACATTTGCGGCAGCCGATGCAGCGGGAGATATCCAGAGCGTACGCGAAAAATGTCTCGGGAAGCGGTTCCTGGGCAGACACGGAGAATTCCTTGCCGAACGCCTGCGTGTACTGTGCTTCCAGGCGTCGGATGATCGCTTGGATCTCATCCGGTGAAAGCGACCGGAAGTCCTTCTGCAGGAAGGCCTTGAGCGAATCCCGGGATCCGCAGGCCATCAGGGCTGCCGCGGAGGACGTCATGGCGGCGGCTTTCAAGAATGACCGCCGGCCGTACCTTTGGGGTGAGAGGACGGTTCTTTTTATGCTCATTTGATTATTCCCGGTTTTTTAGGGGCCGGCTCTGGAGTCATTCGGGGATATTGCGGCGCATGCGGATCATGGCAGTGGGCACAGAGGAGGTATTCTTTTTGCCCGTTCCAGAAACCGGTTCGCCTGCCATGGATCCCGGCTTTCCAGTCCCGCAGCTTGGGGCCGTGGCACTGACCGCAGAGCTTGTAGGATTCCTTGTAATCGATCAGCCGGCCTCCGGCAGTGTGAAGCATGTCGCGGTTTTCGGCATCGTGACAGTCGAGACACCACCGGTTCTCTTCGTCGTGTTTGAGCACGATGTCGTCGTGGAATTCTTCCAGCTCTCGCCGATCCCGGTTGACCTCCAAATCGGCATGGCACTCGGAACAGGGGAAGATGTCCTCGGTAAACGGAGGCGGCGGGACTGCGATCTCTTGCTGGTCCTGAGGATCCTGCCCGGTAATTGCAGGCGGATTCAAGACCACAACGGCGAAGATTAAGATAATCCAACTTGATTTAAGCCTGATTGACTTCATGTTGATCCTGTTTCAATCTATATCAATTTTCCCGAATTAATAGAGTTTAGTATTATCAATAAATCCACCCGGCTGTCAACCGAGAACCGTCAAAATATTCCGCTCAATAACAATCATGGGAGAGATGACATGTTTCGCAGGATCTCGGTCAATCCCTGTAAAGACAGCCCCGAGCATTCCATGGGGGTCTTGCCGTCGGGATAGTATTCCTGTTCGATGATGAACCACTCGGTCCCCCCACTCGCTCGGCAGGCCTGAATGACGCTGCTCCAATCAACGGAATCCCGGCCCAGGATGGCGGTCTTTCCCTCGTCTCCTTCTAAAACCGTGGGCTTGAAATGGGCGGTCCGGGTTCGACCCGGGTACTTCCGGATCTCCTTCACCGGATCCACGCCGGCGTCCTGGGCCCAGCCGACGTCCAGCTGCAGGATCACATCCGTAGAGGTGCGCTCGGCGAATAGTTCCCAAAAGGTCCTGCCCTGATGCTCGGCGAATTCGCCCTTGTGGTTGTGGAATCCGCAGTACATGCCTTCCGGCTTCAAGGCCGCGGCTGCGGTGTTGAAGGTGTCGGCCAAGGCCTGACATTTTTCCGGGTCGGTGAAATCACGGTCGCCGGGGACGATAAGATATTTGCAGCCGATGGCCTTATGGAACTCGATGGTTTTCGGCAGCTCATCTCCCCTGAGCGCCGCGGTCTGGATGTGGGTGCCGGCAACTTTGAGGCCCAGGCCGTCGAGGCGCCGTCGTAAGGCCCTGGGATCGTCTCCGTAGTGGTAATATCCGGCGAATTCCACTCCCCGGTAGCCCATATCGGCCACCTGGGCCATGGCTCGGTCAAAATCCTGGGCACAATCCTCGCGCACCGAGTAGAGCTGGAGCGCGATGGGGATCTCTGATTCCGGATCCTTGCGAGTGCCGAGGATTCCGCTTTGGGCGCCAATAGCGGCAACGGTACCCGCCGCCGTCATCTTGAGGAAATTTCTACGGGATAGTATATCCGATCCGAGTTTGAATTCCTTCATCTTTCCTCCCTGTTCGATGTCTCGACTGTTTTGTTTTTTTATACCTTGCTGACTCCAAGGGAATATTTCCAGCCGCTCGATCTTTATTTCTCGCTGATGGTCACCTTTTCCATGGTGTCTCCCGGACGGATAGCGTCCACGACATCTATGCCCTTGACGACCCGGCCGAAGACGGTGTGTTTTCCGTCCAGATGGGATTGGGGAGAGTGGGTGATAAAGAACTGACTTCCGTTGGTGCCGGGACCGGCGTTGGCCATGGAGATCACGCCCCTTTCGTGCGTCAGGGGATTATCCTTGACCTCATCTTCGAATCTGTAGCCCGGTCCGCCGCGGCCGGTGCCGGTCGGATCTCCTCCCTGGATCACAAAATCTTCGATAACGCGGTGAAATGTGACCCCGTCATAAAATCCGGCTTGGGTGAGAAAGACAAAATTGTTGACGGTTATGGGAGCATGCTGCGGATAGAGCTCCAATTCAATGTCTCCCCGGTTGGTCGCGATCTTGACAGCGTAGTTTTTCTTAGGGTCGATCTGCATCTCGGGGGGACCGTCCCACTGTTTTTCAGTCGTCATTCATGCCTCCTTACTTTTTTTGTGTATAGTTGTTTCGGCGATATCATGAGCTTTCCGACTCGATCCCTCCGGATGCGAGGCTGGTATTGTATCACATCAGGCGTGCCTGTTTAAAATATCTGACAGAGCCGGTGATCGCGTGGGAGGGGAATCTGTTATCCAAACATCGTTCGCTTGAATATAGGGAGATTTTTAGACTTTTTATGCGATCGGCTTGAAGGGAACCAAATCTTTATATATCTTTGGATAGGCAGCGTTATGCACACAGAGATCTCATGAGCCGATACCCCAGTCCCTTCCCTTTGAGCGAATTCTGCCGGACGTACCGTGTGGAGGAGAAGATCTTTGTGGTTCCTTCCTATCGGGTGGGCCACCAGATCGGGGAGTGCCTGGCGGCGCAGGGAGTGCCGTGGGTAAATCTTCGTTTCATAACCCTGCCGGGGCTGGCGGATTCCGTGGCCGGTCCAGAAATCGCCGCCCGTGGATGGCGTCAGTTGACGGGAGCGGCGGCCGTGTTTCTGGTGGAGAGGATATTCCGAGACCTGAAAATCAGGGGTGAACTCGATTATTTCGATGCCCTGGAGTCCGGAACCGGCATCGTCAAGGCCATCCTGAAGTCCATCCGGGCGCTGAGGATGGCCGGTATCCAGGCGGATGAATTGAAGGCACCGGCCTTCGTGGATAAGAAAAAAGGGCGGGAAGTCGGCCTGTTTTTGAAGCGATTCGAACAGGAATTGGAACGCAGTCATGCGGTGGACCTGGCCGGCTTGTACGGCCTGGCGGCAGAGCTTCTTGACGGCAAGCCGGATGTGACCGGACCGGAAAATCCTGCTCAGGAAGATCGGTTCTATCTTTCTTTTCGTGATTCGGCTCTCCGCTTGAGGGAAAGGGAATTCCTGGAAAAATTAGCCGGAGATCGACTGGTTTGGGTGTCCCGAGGCCGCGTCATGGGATTGGAATGGCCGCGTAGGCACGTAATCGGGGCGGGGAGAAATGGGGACTGTCCCCATTTATTCAGCGGTTCTCCTCTTCAGGAACCGACACCCAAGACCGACCTCCAGCGCCTGCCTTGGCTGTTCGCGCCCGAGAGCGCGCCGCCCCCGTTCCGAGACGGCACGGTACGGTTTTTCAGCGCCACCGGTCCGACCAACGAGTGCCGCGAAGTGCTGAGGCAGGTCCTCCATGCAGGATATCCTCTCGATGAAATCGAGGTTATCCATCCCCCGGGAAGTGGTTATGCGGTCATCTTTTATTTGTTGTCCGCCAAGGCCGGCCTGAATATGACCTTTGCCGAAGGCGTTCCCTTGGGATTTACGGCTCCGGGAAAAGCCTTTCAGGGCCTCCTCGACTGGCTAGTGAACGACTTCCTCTCCAAGGCTCTCTCCCGCTTGCTGGAAAGCGGTGCCATCCGGCTTTCGGCCCGGAAATCCGCCGATCAGCCCTCCGCTCTGTGGGCCGCGCGACACCTGAAGAACGCCATGATCGGTTGGGGAAGGGATCGATATCTTCCCCGCCTCAAGAGCTTAGAGGAGGGTCTCGAAAAACAGGCTCGGCTTTTAGAGGAAGAGGGAGAGGTGGAAAGAAGCCGGCGCTGTCAGGCGAAGGCCCGCCAGGTCCGCTGGCTTTGTTCCGTCGTAAATGAGATGCTCGGACTTTTTCCGCTGAAAGACGGGCAGGAGCGCGTGGACCTGGGGTGCTTGTGTCTGGGTGTGGCGCAGTTTCTAAAGAAATACACCCGTATTTTGAATGACCTGGATAGGGAGGCCCTCGGCCTGTTGACAATGCGGCTGGAGGAGGCCGCGGCGGTGACTCTGTCCAAGATCGATTGGGATCAAGCCCTCATCTGGCTGCAGGGGCTGGGAGAGGGCCTGAGTGCCGGGGCTTCGGGTCCCCTCCCCGGGCACATGTTCGTCTCCGTCTTCGACACCGGGGCCCATTCCGGGCGGCCGGTGACGTTCGTGGTGGGTCTCGACCAGGGAGCATTTCCCGGCGCCGGGCTGCAGGATCCCATTCTCCTCGACGAAGAACGGGAAAACATCTCGCAATCTCTGCCCACAACAGCCGACATTCTACGGGAAAATCTGTTCTCGATGGCCGGTTTGCTGTCATCTCTAAGGGGACGGGTGGTGCTCAGCTATTCGGATTACGACATCATCGACGAGCGTCCCTCGTTCCCTTCTTCGGTCCTGCTTCAGGCTCATCGCCTTCTCAGGGGGGACTTCAATCTTGACTATACCGATCTCTTGGCGGCGCTCCCTCAAGCCTCGGGAATGCTGCCCGGAGGGATCGAACGGGTTTTCGATGAGGTCGATTGGTGGCTGGCCAAACTGGCACCGGGGGGGCGCATTTTGGAGGGACGTATGGCCGTTCGGATTCATTTCCCTGCACTTCACAGGGGGGTGATGGCGCAGGAGGCGCGCGACAGCGAATCCCTCACCGAGTTCGACGGACTGGTGGATGTGGGAGCGGGGGAATTTCACCCCTTCAAGAATCCCGATATCGTGATGTCCGCATCCCGGTTGGAGCTCTTGGCGGGCTGCCCCTATGGGTATTTCCTGAACTATGTGCTGGGAATCACCGCGCCCGACGAGCTGGAGTACGATCCCTCTCGCTGGCTCGATCCTCTACAGAGGGGGACGCTGCTGCATGAGATCTTTCAGGTCTTCATGTTGCAGATGCGGGAAAGCGGTGAGGAGATAAATCCGGATCGACACGGGACGCTCATCCAAGACATCGCGGATGAATGCATCCAACGAGTCCGTCGCGAGGTGCCGCCGCCGTCTGAGGGAATTTTCCGGCGCGAATGCAAGGAGTTGCTGGAAAGTCTCAGGGTGTTTCTGGTTACAGAATCTCAACGGCCGCGGCCGGTGGAGCCGGTGCTCTTCGAGGCGGCCTTCGGCATGAAGAGTCCGGAAGGCGAAGGCATGGAGGAACCGGTGGAGATCCCGATCGGCGGAGGAGACAAGCTGCGCGTGAGGGGGAAGATCGACCGTGTGGATCGGCTGGATAGGAAACGCTATCGAGTCATCGATTATAAGACCGGAAGCTATGCGCCGTTCGAGGATATCGTCTGCTTCGGCCGGGGCCGTGCCCTCCAGCATGTGCTCTACAGCGTGGCGGCCGAAGACATGCTGGCCAAGCTGGGCATGGACGCGGCCCCGGTGGTGGTGGAGAGCGGCTACTATTTCCCCACCCGGCGGGGCGAAGGCCGGGAGATCCTATTCCAGCGGCGGCAGTGGGCCGGATTGGTCGAGCTCCTGAAGGTGCTTTTAACCATTTTGGAACAGGGAAATTTCCTGGTGCCGCCCGATGCTGCCTGCACGTATTGTGATTATGCTCCGGTGTGCGGGACCGGCGCTGCCGACCGGGTGACCGCCAAAGTCCTCAGAAGTCCGGAAAATTATGCCGTCTTCGAGCGTCTTAAAGATTTCGAATGACCAGGGAGCCCACGGGAGATAAGAAGAGGATAGATCATGATCCGACCGTCGGATGAGAAAGCCCGGCAAAAGATCGCCCGGGTGCTTGACCGGACCTTCCTGGTGGAGGCCGGTGCCGGTTCGGGTAAGACCAAAAGCCTGGTCGATCGGATGCTGGCGCTGCTCAAGGTGGGGAAGTGCCCGATCGAGACCATAGCGGCCGTAACCTTCACGCGTAAAGCGGCGGCCGAGCTGCGAGGCCGTTTCCAAACCGAGTTGGAACATGGGGTCAGGGCGGCCGGCGATCTTGAAGTTAAGGCGCGGTTGAGGGATGCTCTGCAGAACCTGGAACGGTGCGTGATTGGGACCATCCACTCATTTTGTGCGCGTCTGATCCGCGCGCGGCCGGTCGAGATCGCACTCGATCCGGATTTCCGCGAGATGGAGGAGATCGAGGATGCGGTCTACCGCGATAAATGCTGGCAGGATTACCTCCTCCAAGTCAGGCTTGGAGATTCTCCGATCCTGGACCGTCTGGACGCCGTGGGCCTGGCTCCGGAAGATCTCAAGGATTCCTTCGCAGAGGTGAGCCGGTTCCCGGAAGTCAGGCTCATGCCGGGGCGGGCGGAAGCACCGGACTATGATTTCTATCGGGCCGAGCTGGAAGGTTTTCTAGAGGATGCCTTTAAGCGCGTGCCCAAGGATCCGCCTGAAAAGGGATTCGACGGATTGATGAGGCTGATGCGTCGCTGCTTTTACCGGCGTCGAAACCTCGGATTCGATGACCATCGTCTGCTCATGGAGACCCTGGAGCTGCTCGATAGGAGTTCTGGTTTCAAGAAGACGTATTGGCCGGATAGAGCGGAGGCCGAGGCATTCCTGGCGCGTTTCGAGGCTTTTAAGGAGCAGGTGGCGCGTCCGGCGCTGCTCGAGTGGAGGGAACATCGCCATTCCATCGCGTTGGAATTTTTAGAGCCAGCGGTGGAGTTCTACACTGCCCGGCGCAGAGAGCAGGCGCGGGTCAATTATGAAGATCTATTGCTTTTTGCCTCGCGGCTGCTGCGCGACAATCCGGAAGTCAGGAGATATTTCCAACGGAAATTCACCCACATCCTGGTGGATGAGTTCCAGGACACGGATCCCCTACAAGCCGAGGTGCTGCTTTACCTGACGGGCCGTGACTGTGAGGAACGCGACTGGCGCAAGATCAGCCCGCGGCCGGGATCGCTTTTTTTGGTGGGTGATCCCAAACAGTCGATCTATCGTTTCCGCCGGGCTGACATCGATACCTATAATCTGGTTAAGCGCCGCATCGTAGATGCGGGAGGCGAGGTGCTGGAGCTGACCGCTAATTTCCGCTCGCTGCATGCCCTACGGGATTGGATCAATCCGGTATTCCGTAATATCTTCCCTCCTGAATTTGACCGTTATCAAGCGGCATTTGCTCCGCTGGATACGGTGCGCCGGGATGAGACCGAGGCGCTGTCGGGCGTCTTCAAGATCGTCGTCCCGCCGGTTAAACGCCACAGCCGGCTCCCGATCGCCGAGGCGGATGCGGCGGCCGTCGGAGACTGCATCCGATGGGCTTGCTCCGGAGGGCTGAGGCTGGCCCGCAGCGAGGAGGAAACAGCCCAGGGAGTGGGATCCGAAGCCAGGCCGGCGGATTTCTTGATCCTCCTGCGCTATAAGAAGCAGATGCACGTATTCGCGCGGGCGCTGGAAGAGAGAGGCATCCCCTATGAAATCAGCGGCAGCGGGGCGTTCGCCGAATCTCAGGAGGTCCATGAGATCGTCAATCTTATTCAGGCGTTGGTGGAGCCGGATAATCCCATCTGGACGGCGGCGGTGCTGCGCGGCATCTTTTTTGGGATGAGCGACAATGATCTCCTGGCCTTCAAACGGGAGGGGGGGAGGTTTTCCTTCCTGGGCGTAGGAATTGGGCATGGCGACGGCGGCGGTGTGGGGGGTGGAGAGCACGGCGGCAACATGGGCCGGCACGCTGTAGAGGAGGCTGAGGATGACCCGCCGGTCGTTCGTGCCGAGAGGGCCAGGGCCGCGCTCCGACGGATGCGCGAGTGGTGGCGATGGACCCGGGAGTGTCCGGCCTCCGCGGTGTTGGAGAGGATCCTGGAATCGTCGGGGATTGTGGCGTATTTGGCGGCCGGGGACATGGGGAGCAGCCGCGCCGGGAATCTCATGAAGCTGCTCGAGATCCTGCGCAGCCAGGAGCGGGAAGGCCTCACGACGTTCTCTGATCTGGCGGATTTTACGACCGAGTTGATGAATCTGTGGGAGATCGAGGAGATGAGCCTCACACCCGGTCGGATGGATGCGGTGCGCATCATGAACCTGCACAAGGCCAAGGGCTTGGAGGCCCCGGTGGTGTTCCTGGCCCATCCCTCCGGGATGCGGGACCATGAGCCGGGACGACACGTGATGCGTACCGAAGAGGACGGTCCGAGAGGATATTTTGTTTTCGAAAAGAGGCGGGGATTTCAGCGCATAAGGCTCTCGCAGCCGTTGGAATGGGCGGAAAAGGCGTGTGAAGAGGCCCGGTATCAAGATGCTGAAGAGATGCGGCTGATGTATGTGGCAGCCACCCGGGCGCGGAATATGCTGGTGATCAGCAGCTATGGAACCGAGATGGCGCATAGGGCTTGGGAGGCCCTGGACGACAATCTGAGATCCGACCCGGAAGCCGCCCGCCCTGAAGTCCCCGAGCTGGTTTTCCCTCGTAGCGGCACACCGACGGTACGGGAACCTTTGATGCTGTTCCCCGGCGAGATGAGAGACGCGCGGGAAAAGATCGATGCCGGCCGGGCCAGGGCCTCAAGCCCCAGCTATGCCGTGGACTCGGTGACCTCCCTGGCCAAAGCCGAGCTGGAATCCCCGGTGCACCGGGAGAGCTCCTTCGGCATGAGCTGGGGCCGGGTGGTGCATTCGGTTCTGGAGGCGATCGGCCGGGGCGTGTTGGGTTCCCTCCCTTCCGGTCCGGATCCGGACGCCTCCGGTGCCGCAAAACTCTTCGCTCCGGAGCAATCCGCGGCTCTGGACCTGCTGCTGGATAACGCCTTGGCGGTGGAGGATCGCGATCCTGCGGAGAGGACAAGACTGCGGATGCTCATCGAAAGCGTTGTCGGATCCGAGTTCTGGCGGCGGGCGATGCAGGCGGAGAGGCGTCTCTTCGAGGTGCCTTTCTGCCTCAAAGCGTCGGGTTTCGAACTGGGCCGCGAAGACCGGCTCCCCGTAATCCTCTCCGGCGTGATCGATCTCGTGTTTCTCGAGCCGATCGAAAAAAATCGGAAAAATGGGGACTGTCCCCATTTGGGTTGGGTGATCGCCGATTACAAGACCGACGCGATCGCGGATGACCTGCAGCCGTATATCGACGGCTACGCCCCACAGGTCCGTCTCTACGGCCGTTACTGGGCCGAGATCACCGGCCAACCGGTTAAGGAGATGGGCCTGTATTTCACCTACCTGAATCGCTGGATCACCGTCGAGCGATAAGTTCCAGCACAAATCCGCAAACTCAACCCCTGATTCAAGCGTATTTCCGAGAGGAGGAGGACAATATGACATCCAGATCCCTGATATCTGCGTTCATTGGTATCCTGGTCCTATTGATTCCGATATTCTTAGCTTCTCAGGACCAGGAACCGATTTCCAAAGGGTCCGCCGCGGCGGTCGTCGCCGAAGTCTTGAGTGAACACGGAGTCCAGGCCGCCCGCGCGAGATTTTCGGAGATGATGGCGCTCAAGGACATCGAATACACGTTCCAAGAGAATGAATTCCTAAAACTGGGATATGAGCTGCTGAAGGCCGAGAAAGCTCATTTGGCCGCTGAGATCTTCAGGATGGCGGCCACGGCCTTCCCGAGTTCACCCAACCCGCTTTTCAGCTTGGCGCGGGCCCATCGGATGATGGGTGACCGAACCAAAGACCGGGAGAATGTTGAAAAGGCCTTCGAATTGACGAATCAAAAGTTGCTGGCGGAATTCTTGAAAGAGAACCAGGATGCCATGGCCCGAACCGCGGATCAGGTCATCGAGCGGCACCTGGCCGCCATCGGAGGCCGTGACAGTCTCCTGAAGATCAAATCCATGGTGACGATCTATTCGGGCTTCGATTCCATCGACCAGGAGACCTTTATCACCCGCAGCTACAAATATCCCCATTTTATTCGGCAGGATAACGCCGCTAACGGTACCGCCACCGCAACGGACGGGGAACGCGTCTGGCAGGTGACTCCTGCCGGATGGAAAGAGCTTACCGGTTCCAACTGGGCTTACGTTCCAGATATCTATGGAGATTTTATCGAATATCGTCCCCGCGGCATCACGTATACGCTCCTGGGTGTCGAAGCCATCGACCGGCACATCTACTATCATCTGGTCAAGAAATATAAGGATGGCGAGGAGCGCGACTTCTATTTTTGCGCCGAGACGGGTCTTTTCAGGATGGAACGGCGAGATTTCGGAGTCGGGAAGGACATTAAAAGCTATTGGGATTACCGCCGTCATAAAGGTATCCTCATCCCGCACCTTTTCATCGTAATTCTGGAGGCCGGATTCGGACAGATCCACGGGGCCATTCTCAAGGATATCCGCATCAACGTTCCGTTGGAGGATTCCCTGTTCCGCCGGGAAGATCCGGAAAAGTAAGCGGGCTCGAATCACATCCGGCTTGATGTTTTAGGGTGCTTTCCCCGGCCAAGAGTGATTGACCCTTCTCCATGCCTTTGGTATAGACTTTATATGTGATCTGAGCGGCCTATGGTCGGACAAACCCTTAAACACTACCAGATTGACGAACTCCTCGGTAAGGGAGGCATGGGTGTCGTCTACCGCGCACAGGATCTCAAGCTCCACCGGCCGGTGGCCGTTAAGGTGCTCAAGCCGGAACTGACAGCCAATCCCGACCGGCTCCGGCGGTTCGTGCAGGAAGCCCGCGCCGCTGCGGCCGTCACTCATCCGGTCATCGCGCAGGTCTACGACATCGACACGGTGGACGATATCTCTTTCATCGCCATGGAGTTTGTCGAGGGTCAGACCGTAAGTCGCCTGATCGCCAATCAAGAATTGGATCTTATCGGCTCGGTCGAGATCGCTCTTCAGGCCGCGGAAGGACTCAGCAAGGCCCATAAGGCTAAGATCATCCATAGGGACATCAAATCCGACAATATCATGGTCACCCGGGACGGCCATGCCAAGCTGCTCGATTTCGGCTTGGCCAAGCTGCTTGAGCCGGAAGAGGGATCAGCCGGGACGCAAACCTGGCCCGATCAGACCCGCACCAAGACGATGGCCCAGACCATGGCGGGCACCGTCTTGGGAACCATCGCCTACATGAGCCCGGAACAGGCCCGCGGGCAGGAGCTGAGCTATTCGTCCGATGTGTTTTCCCTGGGCATCGTCTTGTATGAGATGATCACCGGTGAGCTTCCGTTCAAGGGCGACAGCCCGCTGGATACCATGCATGCCATCGCCTTCGATGAGGTCAAGCCGGTCACCGTCATGCGCAGGAATCTTCCGCCCGAAGTGCACCGCATCATCTCACGCAGCCTGCGCAAGCGCCCGGAGGACCGGTATGAGGATGCGACGGCCCTTGCGGCCGACCTCAAGCGACTTAAAAGCGATATCGAGTCCGGTATCCGGCGGCCGGCTTCGCCGGGACAGAAGGTGGCGGAGTTCAAGCACTGGATCAAGACCTCACTCCCGTTCGGTTTGCAGGGGATCACCATCGCTCTGGCAGCGGTGGCGGGGGCGGCTGTGTTGATATTTTCCGACATCCAGTGGGCGACTTTGCTGTGGGTCGGGATCCTCGGGCTCCTGGTTTATCGGTATGTCAAAAACCGAAAGGCCCGTATGCTGAAGCGTTTTGTTTCCCGCGTCTCGCGATTCGAAGGGATCAAGGCCATTCGGATCCAGGGTGAAGCCGTCACGGTGGTGGTGGACAAGGCGAGAGCCAACATCTATATCCGCATCAACAGCCTGGTGGACGCCATCAATAAAAAACTCTATTTCGGCCGTCCGATCGAAGTCGCAGTCCGCGACGATCTGACTCAGGAGGAGTTCCAGCGCATGTTGCGTGAGCCCGGGATCGCATTCGTGCGGGAGGACGTGGTGCTCGATGCCAACGTTGGAGCCGGGGCGGAATAATCCTTTTTCTTTCGTGAGGGCGGGATCCAGATTAAAAAGCTCCTATCTTGAACTTTTTTTCCGCTCGCCCGTAGTATATAATGTAAATACTATGAAACGAATTATTCATAACAAATATTTTCCGGAAGGATGACGCCATGGATATGCTTTCCCGCCTGGAGGAGATTTTGCTGCTGGCGATATGGAAACTCGAGGACCGAGCGTACGGGATTTCCATCCGCCGGCAGGTGGAAAAGGACACCGGAACCACATGGATGTCGGGCGCGATCTACGCCCCCCTGAATCGTCTCAAGAAGAACGGCTATGTCAAGACTTTTCAGGCCGCCGGATCCGCCGAAAAGGGCGGGCGGCCGCGCATCTATTATCGGCTGACCCCGTTGGGTATGAAGAAGCTGGCCTCGATCCAGAAGGTGACTCAATCCGTGTGGATGGGGGTTCCGGACCTGAAAAAAGAATTCGGTGCTTGAGGTTTTGCGACTTAGGGCAAATACATTCAAAGAGAGATGATCATGTCTAGAAAAGGCTTTCAGTTGCCTCGGATGGTTCGATGGCTGATAAAACGCCTGGCCGATGAAGAGATGCTGGCCTCGGTGACGGAGGACTTGGAAGTCCGATGCCAGAACGCCGCCGAGAGGTTCGGCCCTCTCCGGTCCCGCATGTGGTGTGGAATCCATATCGTGTCTCTGCTCTTATCTTTTGCCGTCGAGTCCTTGATCTGGCGATGGAGTCTGTTTCGGAGTTACCTCAAGGTAGCGGTACGTCAGATCCTTCGCCAGCGAGTGCATTCCTTGATCAATATCGTGGGCCTCGCCGTGGGAATGGCCTGCTTCATCCTGATCGGGCTTTGGGTGCGGGACGAGCTGAGCTTTGACCGCTTCCATGAGAAGAAAGACCGAATATTCCGGATCTTGAACTTGCTGGAGGACGGCGATCTTATTCCTTCTCCGACCTACGCGCTGGCCCCGGCCCTGAAGGATCTCCATCCTGAGGTGGCCGAGTTTTCCCGGGTCATTCCCTGGCACAGCTCGCTGGTCAAGCACGCCGACAAAAGTTTCCAGGAATTCGGCATCCATCTGGCGGATCCCGGTTTCTTCCGGATGTTCACCTTTCCCTTTATCCGCGGCAATCCGGAGACAGCGCTCGAGGATCGTCATGCCATCGTCCTCACCGAAAGGGCGGCGGACAAGTATTTCGGAAGCGAGGATCCGATCGGCAAGGTTCTCTTTCTCGCCCAGGAAAATGCCGATTTTACCGTGACCGGAGTCATCGCCGACGTCCCCGCCAACTCGCACCTGCAGTTCGATCTTATCACACGTGTGGAGCTGCTGGGAGAGGACCGGCTGGCCCGTTGGGAGGAATGGGTCGGCCCCTGTTACATCATGCTCCGGCCGGGAACATCGGTACCGGATTTCGAGGCCAAAATCTCCGGCATCTATCGCGAGTATGTGGATCCCGAGGCCACTTTTTCTCCTGTCCTTCAGCCCCTGGTGAGGGTCCATCTCTATGAGAACGGCCGGCCGGGGGACGTGAAAAAGGTCTATGCTTTTTCCCTGATCGCCCTCTTCATACTGCTCATGGCCTGCATCAACTTCATGAATTTGGCCACGGCCCGCTCGGCCAAGCGGGCGCAGGAGGTGGGCATGCGCAAGGTCATAGGAGCCCATCGGCCGCAGATCGTCCGGCAGTTCCTGGGGGAGGCGCTTGCAGTGGCGGTTGTTGCTTTGATCCTGGCCGTCGTTTTGGTCGAAGCTTCATTGCCCTGGTTCAATCGGTTTACCGCCAAGGAATTGATCCTGCTTTCCGGAGCAAGCGTCGGCACGATACTCGCCCTCATCCTGGCGACGGCCCTGACCGGATTTGTAGCCGGGAGCTATCCCGCATTCTATCTGGCGTCTTTTCAGCCTGCCGACACCTTGCGGCGCCATGCCGGGGGAAGCGACCGGGCATCCAGCCTGAGAAAAATGCTGATCGTCTTTCAGTTTGCCATTTCGGTGGGGCTCATCACGTGCACTCTGGTGGTTGCCAATCAGCTCCGTTTCATCCAGACCATGGATCTGGGGCTGGACAGGGCGAATGTGCTGGGCCTGGCCAATAATCCGGCATTGATCCAGCGATTCGACGATTTCAAGAGCGCCCTGGAAGGACAAGCGGGAATCCTGCATGTGACAGCCGGCGCTCAGATTCCCACCCAAGTCGGCCAGAGCATCGAAATCGATTGGGAAGGCAATCCCGATCCGGATAGGCTTCCCGTCGATTACACGGTAGTGGACTATGACTTTTTCGAGACCTTCGATATGAAGATCGTCCAAGGCCGCAGCTTCTCGCGCCGCTTCCCGACGGATGAAAGCGAGGCCTGCATCATCAACCGGACCGCTGCCAACCGCATGGGAGTGGAGGATCCCATCGGTATGACGATCTATATGGCCCATCCCGCCTGGCCGGAAGATTTCCGCCGGGCACGGATCATCGGAGTGGTCAAGGATTTCCACGCCCGGTCCGTGCATTCCGCCATTCGGCCTTTTGTGTTCCGCATGTACAAGCCCTGGCATGTCTTTGGCTTCGTCAAGGTCGACGGGAACCGGATTCCGGAGGCTATCGGACACATAGAGACGGCTTTCAAGACTTTCGCCCCGGACTATCCGTTCCAATACATGTTCTACGATGAATTCTTCAACGGGCAGTATATCAAGGAGCGGCAGTTGGGCCGGCTCTTCAACGGATTCAGCCTGCTGTCGGTCCTGATCGCCTGCCTGGGTCTTTTCGGATTGGCGTCCTACACTATTGAACAGAAAACCAAGGAGATCGGCATTCGGAAAGTCCTGGGTGCTTCCATCCCGGGAATCATGACACTGACGGCCCGCGAATTCATCAAATGGGTGCTGGCGGCCAACCTCATAGGCTGGCCGGTGGCCCACTTTGCGATGCACAAATGGCTGGCGGAGTTTGCCTATCGGGTGCGTCTTAGCCCGGCGGTCTTCGGAATTGCGGCCGGCCTCTCCCTTCTGATCGCTTTGCTGACCGTCGCTTTCCACTCCTTCAAGGCCGCTGTTGCCGACCCGGTCGACTCGCTTCGCTACGAGTAAGGCAGCGACCGCCGCTCGATTCATCTGAACGACCCAACCGACTGGGGGGAATTTTTTTTAGGAAACATATTTGGGTAGCGAGCCGAAAGTCCGGCCTAAATTATATAAAACCTGTAGGATATATAGACAAAATGCGTCCTTGGGAGTATAATATTAGCAGAGTAGGTGAAATGGAGAACAACCAATGAAGGGCCTTCTGACTGTGTGTTTTTTGTCGTTACTCTTGATCTTGGGATGTGTCCGATCGGACGGTGAGGAGATGAAGATGAGCATAGAATCGAAAGACGTAAATCCTGACCGACTGGCCAAAGCGACCTTTGCCGGGGGCTGCTTTTGGTGCATGGAGCCCCCCTTTGAAAAGCTGGATGGCGTCGTGGAGGTGATTTCCGGATATTCGGGGGGGCATAAGGTCGATCCCACCTATGAGGAAGTGTCCGCCGGCGGGACAGGCCATCTCGAGGTGGTTCAGATCCTCTATGATCCGGAGAAAATCGGATTTGAGAAACTCCTGGAGGTCTTCTGGCGGAATATCGATCCCACCGACGAATATGGGCAGTTTGTCGACCAAGGCCCGCAATACGCCACCGCCATCTTTTATCATGACGAGGACCAGAAACGGCTGGCCGAAGCGTCCATGGACAAGCTTCAGAATTCGGGCAAGTTCGACCGACCGATCGTTACCCGGATCCGCCCCTTTGAAGCCTTTTACGAGGCCGAGGATTATCACCAGGACTATTACCAAACCCATAAGACCCGCTATAAATTCTATCGCTCCATGTCCGGGCGAGACCGTTTCCTCCAGCGCAACTGGAAGGAAGATGAAGAGATGGACGGCGATGGATCGACTGCGGCGGACATCGACATCGACACCCGTCTTAAAAATTTCAGAAAGCCCGGCGACCAGGAACTCAAGAAAAGACTGACTCCGCTCCAGTATGAGGTAACCCAACACGAGGGCACGGAATTGGCCTTCGATAATGAATACTGGGATAATAAACTTGATGGTATCTACGTGGATATCGTGTCGGGAGAGCCTCTGTTCAGCTCGCTCGATAAGTATCGTTCCGGGACCGGATGGCCCAGCTTCACCAAGCCGCTGGAGCCGGATAACATCGTCGAAAAAACCGACCGAAGACTATGGCAGGTCCGAACCGAGGTCCGCAGCAGATACGGGGACTCTCACCTGGGTCATGTCTTTCCCGACGGACCCCCTCCCACCGGGCTGCGCTACTGCCTCAATTCGTCGGCGCTCCGCTTCATACCCAAAGAAGAGCTGGAAGAGCGGGGCTACGGAAAGTACTTGAATCTGTTCAACTAACTGGTCAAGTAAACCGGCTGACCGGTTAACCAGCTAGCCGGTTGAATAGCTGAATTTTTGGCGAGCCGAACGGTATCTAAAAAGCCGGATTCAACCGTCCTCCGATTCCTCCGTGTCGGTCATAACGAATTCCCGGGTGAACTCATCTTCGTCCAGATTCAACAGTTCGAAAATGCGGCCGAGGAGCTTATCCGTCTCGACCGGCTTCTGGAAAAAATCGTCGGCTCCACACTGCATGGCTTCGGTCTTGCCGAATGAGCCTTTGTAGACTCCGGTCATCATGATGATTTTGGTGTGGTGAAACCGGGGCGACGCCTTGAACATCTTGCAGAGGTCGAGCCCGTGGATCTTGGGGATCAGAAAATCGCAGACGATAAGGTCCGGCAGTTCCTCTTCCGCCATCCTTTTTCCCTCTGCCCCGTCCTTGGCGCTGTAGACCCAGAATCCCCGCATGATCAAGGCTTTTTCCAGTATCGCCCTGAGGGTGCGGTCATCGTCGATGATCAGGATCTTTTTCCCCATGACACCCATTATCTATGTTCTAATGCTCATGATTATTCTATTTAATATCATACAACCGGCGGAAGTTCAATCGGTGATTTTTGCCTGCTTTCCATGGTCAGCTCCGCAGCCGTCCAGGACTTTAGTCGGACCGAGCGGGTAAAGAATTGTATGCGGACGAAAAAATTGATAGAGTGATAGAATCATGCACGCCATAACCGACAAAATAAAACGACGTTTGGAAGATCAGGTGGATGAGGCGCGATCCTCGGTGGCTCCTCAGACGATATTCGAGGGAAGCATCAAGGGTGAGGAGGGCGTTGAGGTGGCCGGCGGGATGAAGGGTAATATCCAGAGCCGTCGCTTGGTATGGATCGCCGCCGGAGGACGGCTGACCGGCGATATCCGCAGCCCGTATGTGATTGTTGAAGGGGAGCTGAATGGAAATATCGTTGCGGCGCAGCAAGTGGAGCTGCGCCGGCCGGCGAAGATGAAAGGGGATATCGAGACGCGCCGGATCGCGATCGCAGAGGGATGCACCTTTCATGGGAACGTGCGCATGGCCGGGGAGGATGAAAAGCCGATCTCTTTTGTAGAAAAAAGAGAAGTCCGCTGAGAAGGGATTTCGCTGCCGTCCTCGGATCCGGCATCGCCGGCCGCATCCCGCCTTACTCGTCTTTCAATCGAGCCAGAAACGCCTGAAAACGGGGGCGGTCACGCAGGGAATCGAGATCCGGGTCGTTCTCGAGCCAAGCTTTCGGGAGGCTGCCGAAAAGGCGGACCCGTTCCAGGCACGAGATGGCCTTGTCCGGCCGTCCCAACATCGCGTAATTGCAGGCGCAGGCGTAGATCGTCATGGGCTCTTCGGGAGCTGAGGCGAACGCCCTCTCCACCCATTCCAGGGCCAGCTGTTTCTTGCCTAGGTGGTTGAGGGCGCCGGCGCCGAAGCTCAAGGCGCGGGCGTCGTCGGGAAAGAGCTTGAGATAGGCTTCCGCCCGCTGCATGCTGAGTTGAAAGGCGTTTCGGGCATCCATGTCGCGGCCCAGGTCGGTGTGTATCATGCCCAGCAGATAGGGGGATGTGAAGTCGTCCGGACGCTGTTCTGTGGCCTGGGCGGCCAAACGGGCGGCCTTTTCGTATTTCCCCTGCGAAAAACAATTGCGGGCATAGAAGTAAGATGCCTCATAGAGATCGGGACGGAGGCGGAGGGCGGTATCGAATTCGATATCCGCTTCCCGCCGTTTCCGCTGCAGCGACAGGGCCATTCCCCGTGCCACATGAACCTCCGCCAGATCCGGCGCCAACGCTAATGCCTTGCGGCTGGTGGTTTCGGTTTCTTTCAGGTTGGTTTCGCTGGCGTCGAACCAGCTGTAGAGAAAGGCATAGCAATAGGAAGCCCAAGCGAATGCCGCCGCGAATTCGGGATCCAGCGAGCTGGCGTGAAGGAAGTGCGAGAGGGCGTTCTCGATGCTGCTGCGTTGGAACTGATAGAAACTGCGTCGTCCCTGGAGCAGGTGATCATAGGCCTCGATGTTCTGGGTGGGGGCCTGAGCCAGGGCCCGTTTTTCTTTATCGGTGAGGACCACCGGAAGTGCTTGGGCGATGTTGTTGGCGATCTCGAATTGGACTTCGAACACATCCTCGACTTTTCGGTCGAAGGTCTCGGACCATATATGAGAGCCGTCCCTGGTATCGATGAGCTGGGCCGTGACCCGGAGCTTGTCTCCGGCTTTGCGGACACTGCCGGTGACCACATACCTCACGGCAAGGTCTTCTCCGACCTGCCGGATATCTTCGGCGGTGTCTTTGTAGAGGGCGGAGGCGGTCCGGGAGACGACATGCAGCCCCCCGATTTTAACCAGGGCGTTGATGAGTTCGTCGGTCAATCCATCCGAGAAATATTCGTTTTCCTTGTCCCGGCTTTTGTTTTTGAACGGCAGGACAGCCACAGAACTTGGATGTGCGGACTTTTTCCGGAATTCGCTGTCTTGGATAATCTTGAGTCGCTCGATCAGGTCTTCCATGGACTGAATCCGGTCTTCGGGTTCCTTTTCCAGACACTTCTGGATCAGGCTTTGAAGCTTTTCCGGGGCTTCGACCTTGAATTTCTCGATCGGCGGAGGCGCGTCGTACAGCACGGCGGCCGCGGTTTCCACCGGTGTGCGCCGGAAAAACAGGCGCTTTCCGGTGAGCATTTCCCACATCACGGAACCCAGAGCAAAGATGTCGCTGCGGGAATCGGCGAATTCACTCCGCACCTGCTCAGGTGACATATAGGCCACGGTCCCGGCAAAACCCTCGGAAAAACTGAGTTGTGTCAAGGTCGTGGCCTCATCGTGGTCCTGGCTGTGAGGGTGGCGGGCCTGGGCCTGGGCCAATCCGAAATCCAAAATTTTGATTTCATTGCTCTCGGTAAGGAATATGTTGTGAGGCTTGATGTCCCTGTGCACGATATCCTTGCCGTGGGCCGCGGCCAGCCCGTTGGCGACCTGGAGGGCGATCTGGACGGTTTCCGACCAGGAGATCGGTTCCCGGTCCAAGCGCTCGGCCAGGGTTTCGCCCGAGAGGTATTCCATCACCGCGTATGTGCGTCTGCGGTAAGTGCCGATGTCGAACAGGATGCGGATATTGGGGTGCGAGAGGGAGGCGACTTTTTTGTTTTCTTCCTGGAAACGTTTCAATGCCTCGGAGTCGCTGCTTAGACGGTCGGGGAGAATCTTGATGGCGACCTTTCGCTCGAGCCGGGAATCGAAGGCCAGATAGACCTCTCCCATCCCACCCTCGCCCAATTTGGAGTGGATCTCATAAGGGCCGAGTCGAGTGCCTTTGTCTAGCGCCATGTTTGACCCGTCTTTTTAGTATATCCTGCTGAAGCGTGAAAAATTCAATATTTCCTAATATATATATATTATTGGACAAAGGTTTGCAATCCGTTATCACGCTTCCCATGCCCGGCTTTTATTTTGGATCTGAAACCTTATCATCGGAAATTCGTTCTTGATATAGACGCAGGAAGGAGGAGATCATGGCTCGCAGGGTTATGCTCACGATTATATTGGGACTGCTCGCCATTCACTCCACCTCGACTCAGCAGCTGGGGAAGAGTTTGCGCATCGAGACACCGAACAGAGATTGTATAGCCGGGCTCGAATCCAGCGCGGCCCGCAAATCCTGTCAGGTGGATAAGGCTTTGCGGGAGGAGAAAGAGCTGTTGCGAGCCATCGATGAAGCCGTCCGTCAGGCTTGCCGCAGTGACATATTTTCCGGAACCGTGTTGGTGGCCAAAGGCGAGGAAATCCTCTTCCGACACGCCTGCGGAGAAGCCAGCAAGCGGTTCCATGTGTCCAACAACATCGATACCAAATTCAATTTGGGCTCTATGAATAAGATGTTCACCGCCACCGCTGTGTTGCAGTTGGTCGAGAGAGGCAGGCTTTCCCTGGACGATACCATCGATAGGTATGTGGACGAAAGCTGGCTGCCCAAAGACGTGACGTCCAGGATCACCATCCATCATCTGCTCACGCACACCTCGGGGTTGGGCAGCTATTTCAACCGCAGATATGACGAGAGCTCCCGGCAGCTTTTCCGTCGATTGGATGACTATAAGCCGCTCATCAGGGACGACCGTCCTGCTTTCGAACCCGGGCAGAGATTTCGCTACAGCAACACCGGGATGTTTCTATTGGGAGTCGTGATCGAAAGCGTCACCGGCCGGGATTATTTCGATCATATCCGAGTTCATATCTATGAGGCGGCGGGCATGGAGCATTCCGACTGTTATGAGATGGATTTCCCGGTTGAAAACTTGGCCATAGGATACAGCCCGGCTCCCGGCAGCCGATGGAAATGGCGGAACAATCTCTATCAGCATGTGATCAAGGGAGGGCCGGCCGGCGGAGGGTTCTCGACCGTGAAGGATCTGCACAGATTTGCGCTGGCCTTGCTCGAGAATAAGCTGGTGTCCCGGCAGACAACCGAGCGCATGTGGAAAGACCATTCCGGATCTGCCTACGGCTATGGATTCAGGGTGGCTGAGGGCCCGACGGGAAAAGTGGTCGGCCACGGGGGCGGCTTTGCCGGCATCAACTCCAACCTCGACATCTACGTGGACACGGGCTGGATCGTGGCCGTGATGTCCAACTACGAACGGGGAGCCATTCCGGTGGCCCGCAGGATCGGGACGCTTTTGGCGCGGCTGGAATGATCCGGCCGGACGAATGATTTTCGTCCCGAGCCTCTTATATGTATGACTGTTGCGCCTCCGCTCCTGCCTATCGGGAAAATCGTGATTCTTGACATTCGGGCTGGAAATTTATTGGCGGTGCTCTTACAATGGGAAGGTGACTTTGATTCAGGGAGGGTATGAATTGCGGCGTCTTCTATGTTTGTTCAACTTGACAGCGGCGGTGATCCTATTCTTCGGCACTTCACCACCGATGTCCGCCCAAGGTGAGCAGCTTATGGCTGATGAGCAGAACACCATCGCGGTGTTCGAGCAGGCGGCCCCGGCGGTGGTCTATATCACCAACAAGGTCCTGCGCAGGG
>Ga0180437_10002873_pt1 | contig 26515 bp, 2 predicted proteins | sample SS_ome_4_FD_132410 | JGI IMG/M metagenome (GOLD analysis project Ga0180437, IMG submission 132410) | Hypersaline lake sediment archaeal communities from the Salton Sea, California, USA - SS_3_D_1 metaG | ecosystem: Environmental > Aquatic > Non-marine Saline and Alkaline > Hypersaline > Sediment... | reverse complement strand
TGATCAAGGTCCGCCGGCTGGGCAACACGTCCCTGCCGGCCGGCGAGCCGACGCCCCCGCCGGCGCCCCCGTCGGCCGCGGCGGCGGCTCCCCTGATCGACGCGATCGCCGCGGCGGCGATGGCGGAGACCGAACCGGCCTCGCAGGAGACCACGGAGACCGACACGGCGGCGCCCGCCCCGGCAGCGATCGCCGAGCCGACTGACGAGGCCACGCCGGCCTCCGTCCTCCCGGAGTTGAGCGACGCCCCGGACATCCTGGCCCTGAACGGGGCCGGGCAAGCTCCGCAAACGATCGTACCGTCTGATTCCGCGGCCCTGGATGGCGCGCTGGTGGACGTCCTGTCGGCCGATCCACTCGAAAGCGCCTTATCGGTGTGATCCTATGAACAGCCGCAATCCGTTGATCGCGAACGACAGGCCCCGGATGGAGCCTCTCGAGGCGCGTCTGCTGCTGGACGCCGTCGACCCGCCGCCCATCGTGATCAACGAGATCCACTACGATCCGGACGTGGTCACCGAGCTGGCGGAGTTCATCGAGCTGTACAACGCCGGGCCGGACCCGGTGGACATCTCCGGCTGGTCGCTGACCAACGCGGTGGATTACACGTTCCCCGCCACCACGCAGATCCCGTCGGGCGACTACGTGGTGGTCGCCCAGGACCCGCAGACGGTCCTGTCGAAGTTCGGCACGGCGGCGCTGGGGCCGTGGGACGGCCGGCTGGACAACGACGGCGACCATATCGTCCTGCGAAACGACGTCGGCGACAAGGTCGACGAAGTGACGTACAAGCGGGGCTTCCCCTGGCCGACGATCGGCGACTCGCCGGGCCACTCGATCGAGCTGGTCAACCCGGCGCTGGACAACGACCTCGGGGGAAGCTGGCGGGCAAGCATCGCGGGAGCCGCGGGCGACCCGACCACGCTGGTGGCCGAGGGGGCGCTGTGGCGGTACATGAAGGGCCAGTCGGAGGCGTCGAGCCCGACGACGGCCTGGCGGGCGGTCGGCTTCGACGACACGGGGGGAACATGGGCCGACGGGCTGCTGCCGATCGGCTATGGGGAGGGCTTCCTCGTCACCAACCTGGGCGACATGCGGAGCAGCTACACGTCGGTCTTCCTCCGCAAGGCGTTCGACGTGACCGACGCCTCGCAGATCGGCAGCCTGGTGCTCGAGGCGATCTACGACGACGGGTTCAACGCGTGGATCAACGGCGTGCCGGTGGTCTCCGGCGCCCAGGCCAACATGCCGGGCGCGGAGGTCCCCTACGACGACACGGCCAACGGCGCGCGCGAGGACCACGACTGGAACACCTTCAACCTGCCGAGCCCGGCCGGCTACCTCGTCGATGGCCAGAACGTGCTGGCGATCCAGCTTCACAACGCGTCGCTGAGCGGCTCGTCGGACTGCTTCATCAACGTCCGCCTGAAGGAGTCGGCCGGAGGCGGCGGGTCGGGCCCCTCCCCCACCGCGCCGAACAACGCCTACGCCACCAACGTCGCGCCGCACATGCGGCAGGTGAACCACTCGCCGAAGCAGCCGGTCAGCGGCGAGCCCGTCAAGATCACGGTGAAGGTCACCGACGACGACGGGGTCCAGGACGTCACGCTGCACTACCAGTTGGTCAATCCGGGCAGCTACATCGAGTCGAGCGACCCGGCCTATCTGACCAACTGGACCGACGTGGCGATGGTGGACGACGGCACGGGGGGGGACGAGCTGGCCGGGGACGGCATCTACACGGCCGTGCTGCCGGGGGCCCTCCAGACGCACCGCCGGCTGGTCCGCTACAAGATCACCGCCGAGGACACGGTGGGCCTGGGCCGCACCGGGCCCTACTCCGACGACCCGGGGCTGAATTTCGCCTACTTCGTCTACGACGGCGTGCCCTCCTGGAGCGGGGCGATCAACCCCAACAGCCCGGACCCGGCGAAGAACCAGGCGGTCGAGTACAGCTCCGAGCTGCTGACCGCCATCCCGGTCTACCACCTGATCACGACGCGCGTCGACCACGTCGACGCGATGCACATCCCGTACTCGACGCAGGGCACGTACGGAGGGGACAACTACCTCTGGGACGGCGCGCTGGTCTACGACGGGGAGGTCTACGACCACGTCCATTATCGCGCCCGCGGCGGCGTCTGGCGGTACGCGATGGGCAAGAACATGTGGAAGTTCGACTTCAACCGGGGTCACAGCTTCCAGGCAAGGGACGACTACGGCCGCAAGTACGACACGACGTGGGACAAGCTGAACTTCTCGGCGATCATCCAGCAGGGCAACTACCTTCACCGCGGCGAGCAGGGCATGTTCGAGGCGGCGGGGTTCGAGCTGTTCAACCTCATGGGCGTCGAGGCGCCGAAGACGCACTGGGTCCACTTCCGCATCATCGAGAGCGCCAACGAGAGCGGCGCGACCCAGTACGACGGGGATTTCCAGGGGATGTACCTCGTCATCGAGCAGATGGACGGGCGGTTCCTGAACGAGCACGATCTGCCGGACGGCAACCTCTACAAGATCGAGGGCCACAACGGCAGCCTGAACAACCAGGGCCCGACGGCCGTGACGGACAAGAGCGACTTCAACGCCTTCAAGGACGGCTACTACAGGGACCCGAACCCCACCGAGCAATGGTGGCGGACCAACGTCGACCTGGACAAGTACTACTCCTACCGCGCCGTGGTCGAGGGGATCCATCATGGCGACATCGGATACGGCAAGAACTACTTCTTCTACCTGAACCCGGAGACGAACGTCTGGTCGATGCTGCCCTGGGACCTGGACCTGATCTGGGCGAACAACATGTACGGAAACGGGGAGGACCCGTTCAAGAACCAGGGGGCGATCTTCAGCAACGCCAACCTGACCATCGAGTACAAGAACCGCCTCCGCGAGTTCGAGGACCTGCTGTACAACACCGACCAGCTCTACGCGATGCTGGACGAGATGGCGTCGATCATCGACGACCCGCTGGGCGGGCCTTCGCTCGTCGACGCCGACCGGGCGATGTGGGACTACAACCCCATCATGACCAGCTCGTACGTCAACTCCACGAAGTCCGGCGCGGGGCGGTTCTACCAGCAGGCGGCCACCAAGGACTTCCCCGGCATGGTTCAGATCATGAAGAACTATGTCGTCTCGTCGAACCGCGAGTTCGACTCGGGCACGTACGACCCGAACCTGCCGGCCACGCCGGTGATCACCTACGTCGGCCCGGCGGGCTACCCGATCAACAACCTGACGTTCCGCACGACGCCGTTTGTCGACGGGACAGGCTTCTTCTCGGCGATGGAGTGGCGGGTCGGCGAGATCACCGACCCGGCGGCACCGGCCTACGATCCGGACGATCGGCCGAACTACGAAATCGAAGCGAAGTGGGAAAGCGGCGAGCTGACGGTCTACAGCAACGAGGTGACCGTCCCGTCAGACAACCTGAAGGTCGGCCACGCCTACCGCGCCCGCGTCCGCATGAGGGACTCGACCGGGCGGTGGAGCCGCTGGTCGGCGCCCGTCGAGTTCATCTCGGGCGAGGCCGACGAGACGGAACTGACCCAGTCGCTGCGGATCACGGAGATGATGTACAACCCGGCCGATCCGACGCCCGCCGAGGCCGCCGCCGCGGGAACGAGCGACAACGACGAGTTCGAGTTCATCGAGATCTACAACCAGGGCCCCTCGTCGCTGGACATCTCGGGCGTGAGCTTCACTCGGGGCATCGCGTTCTCGTTCGCCGGCAGCGGGGCTGAATCGATCGCCCCGGGCCAGTACATCGTCGTCGCCAAGAACCCCACCGCCTTTGCCGCCCGCTACAACACGGCGGGGCTGACGGTCGTGGGAGGCTACCCCGACGACTTCCTGGCCAACGGCGGCGAGCGGATCACCCTGTACGACGCGCTGGACGGCGATATTCTCGATTACGACTACTCCGACAACTGGTACGGCCACACTGATGGAGACGGCTTTTCGCTGACGGTTCGCGACGTCGGCGCGCCGGAGGAGCTGTGGGACAGCAAGGTCGGCTGGCGGAGCAGCGAACTGGTCGGCGGGACGCCGGGCGGGCCGGACCTCGGCTACGACCCGGGTTCGATCGTCGTCAACGAGGTCCTCGCCCACTCCGACGGCGGCGTGGAGGACTGGATCGAGCTGTACAACGCGAGCGATCGGCCGATCGACATCGGCGGGTGGTGGCTGAGCGATCAGAAGACCGACGAGCTGGGCAACGAGACGCTGAGGAAGTACGAGATCGCCGCCGGCACGACGCTGGAGCCGGGCCAGTACGTCGCGTTCAGCGAAGTGGCGGACTTCGGCACGGGGCCCAACGCGTTCGCGCTCAGCGAGTATGGCGACGACGTGTACGTCTCGTCCGGCTCGGGCGGCGAGCTGCGGGGCTATCGCGAGCACGTGGACTTCGGCGCCTCGCCGAACGGCGTTTCGTTCGGGCGGCACGTCAAGAGCACGGGCGGGACGGACTTCACGCTGCTGAGCAGCCCGACGTGGGAATCCGCCAACGCCGTCCCGTACGTCGGCGATCTGGTGCTCAACGAGATCATGTACAACCCCGTCGCCCCGGCCCCGGGCAGCCCCTATGACAACGACGATTACGAATACGTCGAGCTGTACAACCGCTCCGGATCGACGATCGACCTGACGGACTACTACGTCGCCGACGGCATCCGGTTCTCGTTCGGCTGGTACGACGTGGATGGGTTCGGCACGGCCGTGTGGACCCGCCAGGCCGGCGCGACGGCGACCTGGCAGACCGTCCTGCCGGAGTCGGGCAACTGGGAAGTGCTCTACTATTGCGACAACGCCGACGGGAAGGGGGGCTTCCACGGGCTGGACGACTCGGCAACCTACGACGTCGTCCACGCGACGGGCACGACACCGGTCAACGTGGATCAGGCCGCCGACCCGGGGCAGTGGGTCTCGCTGGGCACGTTCGGCTTCAACACGGGCGTCTTCTCGCGCGTGACGCTGCGGCGCAACAACGACACGTCGGGCGAGTGGACGCTGGCCGACGGGATCAAGTTCGTCAAGGGCCTCCATGAGGTCGAGATCCACAGCGCCCCCGACGAGCCGAGGTTCTCCACCACGGGAACGAACGTCACCTCGCTGGCACCCGGCCAGTACGTCGTGATCGTCAAGAACACGGCCGCCTTCGACGAGCGGCACGACATCGCGGGCAACGGAATCGTCGTTGCGGGAGAGTACACCGGCAACCTCGCCAACAACGGCGAACTCGTCAAGGTCTTCCAGCGGTCCGGGCCGGAACAACACTCCGGCTTCATCCCGGTCATCCGGGCCGACCACGTCAACTACGACGACTCGGCCCCCTGGCAGCCCCAGCCGGACGGGGCCGGTTCGTCGCTCAGCCGAAAGGTCGCCGGCGACTACGGCAACGAGCCGACCAACTGGGCCGCCAGCGTCGTCGGCGGCACGCCGGGCGCGTTGAACATCTCCCTGGACGACACGCCCCCCACCACGCCGCAGGACGTCGCCGCCGCGGCCGTGGGGGCCACACAGGTCGACCTGACATGGACCGCGTCGGCCGACCCGGACTCCGGCGTGGACCACTACACCGTCTATCGCAACGGGCTGGCGCTGGCGACGACGGCGACGCCCGGCTACGGGGACACGACGGTGGTGGCGGGCGTGCCCTACGTCTACCAGATCTCGGCGACCAATGGCGACGGGTTGGAATCCGACTTCTCGACGCCGGCCGTCACGATCACGGTGGTCGCCCTGTCGAGCGTCTACAGCCCGGACAGCACGACGGTCCGCGTAGTGTTCACCGAGCCGGTGACCGCCGCCACGGCCGAGCAGACGGCCAACTACACGCTGAGCGGCAGGACCGTCACGGACGCTTCGCTGGCAATCGGCGGGCTGACGGTCAACCTGACGACCTCCGAGCTGGTCGAGGGCCAGGCCTACAACCTGACGGTCAACAACGTCCTTTCCGTCTCGGGCAATCCCCTCCCGCCGGACCTCCAGGAGTCGTTCACCTACTCGCCGCACGGGTCGGGCACGATCCTGCGTGAATACTGGACGGGCATCGCGGGCAGCTCGGTCAGCGACCTGACCGGCCACGCCAACTACCCGGACGACCCGACGGGCCACAGCTTCACCGACTCGTTCGAAGCCCCGACCGACTTCACGGACACCTATGGCACGCGGATGCAGGGCTACGTCCACCCGCCGGCGACGGGCAACTACATCTTCTGGATCGCCAGCGACGACAGCAGCGAGCTGTGGCTATCCAGCGACGACGACCCGGCCAACGCCGTCCGCATCGCGTCGGTGAGCGGCTGGACCAACCCGCAGGAGTGGACGAAGTTCCTCTCGCAGCAGTCGGCACAGGTCCACCTGGAGGCCGGGCGGAAGTACTATATCCAGGCGCTGCACAAGGAAGGCAGCGGAGGCGACAACCTGGCGGTGGGCTGGAGGCTGCCCGACAGCACGTTCGAGCGCCCGATCCCCGGCATTCGCCTCTCGCCGCTGGAGGTCCAGGCCGAGCCGCCCACGGTGACGGTCGACCCGCTGGCCACCAGCGATCCGACCCCGCCGCTGACCGGAAGCGTAAGCGACCCCGACGCGACGATCATCATCCGGATCGACGGCGGGGCGTTTCTGGCGGTCAATCTCCGCAACGGCAGGTGGATCCTGCCGGACAATCGGATCAGTCCCCCGCTGCTGGACGGCACGTACGACGTGCAGGCGGCGGCGACGGACCTGGCGGGCAATACGGGCTACGACACGACCACCGACGAGCTGACCATCGACGTGCCCGGGCCCAACGTCACCGTCGACGTCCTCCACACGCAGAGCCGCACGCCCGCCGTGACCGGAACCGTCACAGACCCCAACGCCTCGATCGCCGTCACGATCGAAGGCAACGAGTATGAGGCGGTCAACAACGGCGACGGAACCTGGGTCCTCCCCGAGGACGAGATCACCCCGCCGCTGGCCGACGGCGTCTACGACGTGGCGGCCGTGGCGACCGATCTGAACCAGAAGACCGGCATCGACTTCTCGACCGACGAGTTGACGATCGACAACCTCCCGCCCACCGTCACGGTCGACACGGTCAACACGAGCGACACGACGCCCGAGCTGACGGGCACGGTCGACGACCCCAACGCCTCGATCGCCGTCACCGTCGGCGGGACGCAGTATGCCGCGGTCAATAACGGCGACGGCACGTGGACGCTGCCGGACGGCACGATCGGCCCGGCCCTGGCTGACGGGACCCACGAGGTTCAGGTCGCCGCGACGGACTTGGCGGGCAACACAAACCAAGACGCGACGAGCAACGAGTTGACCATCGACTCCAGCCCGCCGTCGGCCCCGGCCGACCTCGTCGCCGCGGCGGCCACCTCCACGCGGATCGACCTGTCGTGGGACGCCGCCGGCGACCCGGACAGCGGGATCGACCACTACGTGATCTACCGCGACGGCAGCCCGGTCGACACCTCGCCGACGCCGGCCTACAGCGACGCGGGCCTGGCCGAGACGCAGACGTACGTCTACGAAGTCGCCGCGGTCAACGGCGTCGGCAACGAGGGGGCCCGCTCCCCCCAGGCCCAGGCCACGCCGCGACCCTCGGTGAAGTTGGCCGAGACGATGGACGAGACGACCGTGCGGGTGACCTTCGGCAAGCCCGTCGAGCGGATCTCCGCCGAAACGCCGGGCAACTACGCGGTCACCGACGACGAGCCGCGAGCGCTGCCGATCACCTCCGCCACCCTCCAGGCCGACCCGACCCAGGTCATCCTGACGCTCGGCGAACTGTTGGGCGAGGACATCATCTACACGCTGTCGGCCCAAGGCGTTCAGGACCTGTCGGGCAACCCCGTCGGGCCGGGCGCCGCGACGACGTTCGTCTTCCGCAACATCGATCCCGATCTGCTGGCGTGGTGGACATTCGACGAGGGCGTCGGCGCGACGGCGCCCGACGTGACGGGCAACGGGCGAGACGTGGACGTCTTCGGGGCCACGTGGGAGCAGAACGGACGGATCGGCGGGGCGATGCGCTTCGACGGCACGGACGGCAGCTACTTGGTCGACGAGGACGGCGAGGACTACATCAACGGCCTGTCGGCCTTCACCGTGGCGATGTGGATCAAGTCGGACACGATCGACACGAGCCGCGGCTTCTTCAACACGCGCGACCCGGGCCGATACGACTGCCTGAACCTCCGCTACGACACGGCCGCCTGGAGCGGCGGGGCGAACGACACGTTCAGCTGCTACCTTTCGACCACCGGCGCCGACGGCCTCGTCGAAGGCGAGGCGGACACGCAGACGACGGGCTGGCAGCACGTGGCCTTCACGTGGGCCGACGGCGGCACGCCGCTGCTCTACCTCGACGGCGCGCTCCAGACACCGACGTTCACCACCGGCCCGCAGAGCGGGACGGTCCGCAACGCCACGAAGGTCGTTATCGGCAAGGGGGAGTTGGACACGACGTCGAGCTGGCTGGGGCTGATTGACGACGTTCGCATCTACGGCCGCCAACTCGGCGCGGCGGAGGTCGAGGCCGTCGCCAACCTCCGGCCCATCGCGCAGAGCGACGGGACATACGAAGTCGACCGCGACGAGACACTCGTCGTCGACGCTTTCGGCGTGCTGGACAACGACACGGACCCGGACGCCGGCCCGCAGGCAATGACCGCCTTGCTGGTCGCCGACGTCTCCCACGGCCAGCTCAACCTGGCCGCCGAGGGCTCGTTCGACTACACCCCGACCGGCGGATACACCGGGCCGGACGGTTTCACCTACCGCGCCTTCGACGGGCTGGGCTACAGCAAGATCACCACCGTGACGATCTCCGTGGTCGACACGGCCCCCCCGACGGTGACGGTCGACCCGCTCGTGACGGCCGACGCGACGCCGGCGCTGACCGGAACGGTCAGCGACCCGGCCGCCACGATCGCCGTCACGGTCGCCGGGAGGCAGTACGGGGCGATCAACAACGGCGACGGCACGTGGACGCTGCCGGACGGCACGATCGCGCCGGCGTTGGCGGACGGCACGTACGACGTGCAGGCTTCCGCGACGAGCTCGTCCGGCAAGATCGGCCACGACGCCACGACCGACGAGTTGACCGTCGACGCGACGGCCCCGACCATCGAGCGCGTGCTGGTCGGTTCGACGTCGTGGTCCGCGGCGTTCGTCGCCGGGTTGGGCGAGGCCGGCTACGCCGTGCCCACCGGCGGCGATCAGCTCAACGAACTGCCGTGGGCAAACCTCGATCAGCTCACCGTCGTCTTCAGCGAGGAGACGACCGTCGGGCAGGGGGATCTGGCTTTGTACGGCGTGGCCCTGCCCGAGTACGGCGTGGCCGGCTTCGAATACGACGCCGACGCTCTGGCGGCCACCTGGACGCTGTCGGCGCCCATGGCGGCGGCGGACAAGCTGCTGCTGTCGGTGGCGGATGCGGTCACCGACGCGATCGGCAACGCCTTGGACGGCGAGTGGGCCGACGGGATCAGCACGTACAGCTCCGGCGACGGACAGGCCGGCGGGAGCTTCAACTACCGCATCAACATCCTGCCCGGCGACGCCGACCAGAGCGGCGAGGTCCGCAGCAGCGACGTCATCAAGGTCCGCCGGAAGGGCAACACCGCGCCGGGCGACGCGGACTACTCCGTGATGTACGACGTCGACGGCAGCGGGGAGATCCGCAGCAGCGACGTCATCAAGGTGCGTCGCCTGGGCAACACGGCCCTGCCGGCCGGCGAGCCGACGCCCCCTCCGGCCCCGCCGGCTGCGAACCTGGCGGCGGGTCTGACGTCCGATCCCCTCGCAGCCGCCGCGGTGTTCGACAGCGCCGACGACGAGGCGAGCGCGGCGTCGGCCGGCCCCGAGACGGTCGCAGCCGAACCGGTCGTTCTGCCGGAGCAGGACACCGCCGCGGCCCTGCCGTCGACGGTCTTGACTGCCGCGAACGAGCCGGTGGACGCCCTGGCCGCCACGACGGGCGGTACGGGCGAGGAGGTCGGCGATTCGCTCGGCGGGACGCCTCTCGAGGCGGAGCTTCTGGATGTGCTTTCCATCAGCAGACTCGCGTCGCCTCTGGCGACGTAGGCGGCCTCGTGGCCGCCCCGTCAGGCCCGAAAAGCTTGGCGTTTTATGCAAGAAACGGTATAAATGGGATGAAGAAGCCGGGCGCCGGCGAAGTGAGCCTGCGACCGGCTGAAGAACTTTCTGAAGTGGTCGGGCAGGACTGATACCGACTCCACAGGAGGAGCATATGCAGCGGCCAGCAGGGACTTCGGGGGCGGGGAATCTCCCCGCTTTGGAGCAGTTGGAGCCCCGCCTGCTTCTGACCGGTTCCGTCGTCATCAGCGAGCTACTGGCAATCAACAACAACACGTCGGTGGACGAGGACGGCGATGACTCCGATTGGCTGGAGATCCACAACACCACCGGCGCGCCGGTGGATATGACCGGCTGGATCCTCAAGGACACCAGCGCCGAGTGGGTCTTCCCGGCAATGACGCTCGGGCAGAACGAATACCGCGTGATCTTCGCGTCGGACAAGGACCGCCGCGATCCGGAAGGCGAGCTGCACACGAACTTCAAGCTCACCGGCGGGGGCGAGCACCTGGCCCTGATGGACCCGACCCGCGCGGTGATCCATGAGTACTTCCCGGGGTATCCGCCGCAGTTGGAGGATATCTCCTACGGCCTCGGGCTCGGATCGCTGGTCGAAGAGACGCTCCTGGCCGAAGACGCCGCGCTGAGCGTGCTCGTTCCCGGCAGCGACCTGGGGCTGTCCTGGACGCAGATCGGCTTCGACGACTCGCTGTGGACCGCCGGGACCAACGGCGCGGGGTATGACACGGCCACGACGTACGACTCCCTGATCGAGACGGACGTCCAGTCGGAGATGTACAACCAGGCGACCACGGCGTACGTCCGCTACTCGTTCAACGTCACGAACCCGTCCCGGCTGAGCCGGTTGACGCTGAAGATGAAGTACGACGACGGCTTCGCCGCGTACATCAACGGCGTTCCGGTCGCGGGGTGGAACGACCCGGACCCGCTGACCTGGCAGTCGGCGGCCACCAACCTCCACGACGACGCAGACGCGGTGATCTTCGAGGATTTCGACGCAACGGTCGCCATCGGCTCGCTTCAGGAAGGGGAGAACATCCTGGCGATCCACGGCCTGAACCGCTCCAGCAGCAGCAGCGATTTCCTGATCCACGCGAAGCTCCTGGGCTACGAGGCGACCGGCGACGAGGTGGAGCAGTACTTCGCCACGCCCACGCCGGGCTCGATCAACATCGGCGGCGGGATGGGGGTCCTGTTCGACACCGACTTCAGCGTGGATCGCGGCTTCTTCGATGCCCCGTTCGACGTGACGATCACCACCGAGGATGCGGACGCGGAGATCCGCTACACGCTGGACGGCACGGACCCGACCGCCACCCACGGGCTGATCTACGCCGGGCCGATCCACATCAGCAGGACCACCACGCTGCGGGCGGCGGCGTTCAAGCCCGGCTACCTGTCGACCAACATCGACACCCAGACGTATATCTTCCTCGACGACGTGATCCTCCAGTCCCCCGGCGGCTCGCCCCCGCCCGGCTGGCCCGCCGGGCCGATCAACGGCCAGATCCTCTCCTACGGGATGGACCCGGTCATCGTCAACCATTGGCAGTACGGGCCCCAGCTCATCGACGCCCTGAAGGCGATCCCCACCGTCTCGCTGGTCACCGACCTGGACAACCTGTTCGACCCGGGCACGGGCATCTACGTCCACGCGGGCAGCGACGGGCGGGCGTGGGAACGCCCGGCGTCCTTCGAGTGGATCTACCCCGAAGGGGCAGAAGGCCCCGGTTTCCCCGACGCGCCCGTCGGCGGGTACCTGGCCGGCGACAGCGTCCAGATCGACGGCGGGCTGCGGATCCGCGGCGGGTACAGCCGAAGCGGCAACAACCCGAAGCACGCCTTCCGCCTTTTCTTCCGCGACGAATACGGCGACGCGAATTTCGAGTACCCGCTGTTCGGCGAAGAGGGGGTGGACCGTTTCGACACCGTCGACCTGCGGACCAGCCAGAACTACTCCTGGGCCTTTGGCGGACCCAACAACAACACCATGGTCCGCGACGTCTTCTCTCGAGACACCCAGGGGGCGATGGGCCAGCCCTACACCCGGAGCCGCTACTACCACCTCTACATCAACGGGCAGTACTGGGGCATCTACCAGACCCAGGAACGCTCCGAGGCCAACTACGCCGCGGACAACCTCGGCGGCCAGCAGGAAGACTGGGACATCGTCAAGCAGTCCGACAGCCGGACCATGTACGCCACCGACGGCAACATGGACGCCTACTATCGCCTCTGGCAGAGGACCATCGCCGGCTTCAGCAGCAACGCGGCCTACTACGAAGCGCAGGGCCTGAACCCCGACGGCAGCCGCAACCCGGCCTACGAGCGGCTGCTGGACCCCGAGAACCTCGTCGACTACATGATCATCACGTATTACACGGGTGATCGCGACGGCCCGGGCAGCCGGTTCACCGCCCCGAGGCCCAACAACATCTGGTGCGCCTACAACCGCGAGGACCCCGACGGCTGGAAGTTCTTCGAGCACGACTCCGAGCACTCGCTGGGCACCGGCGAGTACAACATGGTCACCCCGCTGGTCAGCGGCGACTCCAGGCGGGCGCAGTTCCAGTATTTCAATCCGCACTGGCTGCACGAGCAGCTCACCGCCAACAGCGAATACCGCATGCTCTTCGCCGACCGCCTCTACAAGCACCTCTACAACGGCGGGGTGCTGACGAATGAGGCGGCCCTCGACGACATAGACTACCGAGCCGAGCAGATCGATCTGGCCATCGTCGCCGAGTCCGCCCGGTGGGGGGACCAGAAGTTCAGCGGCAGCGGCGAGATGGACAGGGACGACTGGCTCCGCGACGTCCAGGAGGTCCGCAACTTCATCGTCTCCCGGATCCCCACCGTCGTCTCACAGGTCCGGTCGGTCGGATGGTACCCGAGCATCGACCCGCCGACGTTCAACGTGCACGGCGGGGTGATCACGCCCGGCTTCGACCTGGTCATGGGCGGCGGCGGGGGCATCTACTACACCATCGACGGCACCGATCCGCGCCTGACAGGCGGCGGGATGAACCCCGAGGCCGTCCTTTACACCAGCCCGATCGAGCTGAACAAGACCGAACTCGTCAAGGCCCGGCGGTACAACAGCGTCACCGGCGAGTGGAGCGCGCTGCACGAGGCGGTGTTCCACGTCAACGAGATTCCCACGCTGCGCGCCACGGAGATCATGTACAACCCGGCCGACCCGTCGCCGGCCGAGATCGCGGCGGGGTTCAACAACAACGACGACTTCGAGTTCCTCGAGCTCCGCAACGTCGGCGCCGAACCGGTCTACACCGGCGAGATGCAGTTCACCGACGGGATCGAATTCACCTTCCCACAGATGGTCCTGTCACCGGGCGAGTTCGTTGTCGTCGTCGAGGACCGCGACGCCTTCGAGTACCGATACGGCACGTCGGCGAACATCGCCGGCCAGTACCGGGGCAACCTGAGCAACGCCGGCGAGACGATCCGCCTCGAGACGCCGCTGGGGACGGTCCTTCACGAGTTCACTTTCGCCGACGACTGGTACGTCGCCACCGACGGGGAGGGCTACTCCCTGACGATCCGCGATGAGAACGCCAGCCTGGACGCGTGGAACCTGGTCGACGGCTGGCGGGGCAGCGAGTCGATCGGCGGGACGCCCGGCGAGGTCGACAACGGCCTGCCCATCGGCTCGATCACGGTCAACGAGGTCCTGGCCCACTCCGACGGCGGGGTGGAGGACTGGATCGAGCTGCTGAACACCACCGACCAGGACATTGACATCAGCGGCTGGTTCCTCAGCGACAGCGACAACAACCTGACGAAGTACCAGATCGCCCCCGACACCGTTTTGAGCCCCGGCGAGTTTCTGGTGCTCGACGAGGTGAACGACTTCGGGCCGCTCGTCGACCCGGTCAACGGTTTCCGGCTTAGCGAGCTCGGCGACGACGTATACCTGTCCTCAAACGCCGGCGGGCTGCCGGGCGGCTACCGCGAGCACGCGAGGTTCCCCGCCACCCTCAACGGACAGACGGTCGGCCGGCACGTCAACAGCATCGGCGACGTCGACTTCACGCACCTCGTCGCGCCCAGCAAGGGCTTTCCCAACTTCCTGCCTTTCGTCGGGGATCTGACGGTCAACGAGATCATGTTCAGTCCGGCCGACCCGCAGCCGGGCGGCTTCGGGCCGGAGGCCTACGAGTTCATCGAGCTGTACAACCGCTCGGGCTCGCCGCTGGACCTGACCGAGTTCGTCCTGGACGGCGGGATCGGCTTCAGCTTCGGTTGGTACGAGACGCGCGACGGCGTCAACGAGGCCGTCTGGACCCAGGAGTTGGGCGCGACGGCCGCGTGGCAGGCGAACCTGGCAGGCACGGGCGCGGGCGACTACGAGGTGTTCGTCTGGCACAGCGCTTCCGACGGCGAGGAGGGCGGCCTCAGGCCGCTCGACCCGTCCGCCAGATACGAGGTCACCCATGACGGCGGAACTTCGGTCGTCCAGGTCGACCAGGGCGACGGCGCGGGGCTGTGGGTCTCGCTGGGCACGTTCTACTTCGACCCCGCCGAGGTGACCGCCGAGGTGACGGTCACCCGCACCAGCGAAGCGCCCGGTCGCTGGACCATCGCCGACAAGGTCAAGTTCGTCAAGGGCGTCGACGAGGTGATCGTCGACAACGACGATGTCGGCTTCTCGACGACCGGCGGGGCGCTCACGTCCGTCCCGGCCGGCGGGTACGTCATCCTCGTCAAGAACCTCGCCGCCTTCGACGAGATCCACGACGCCCAGAGCCTGCCCGTCGCCGGCCAGTACAGCGGTTACCTCGACAACGCCGGCGCGCTGATCGAGGTCTACCGCGCCTCGACACCTGAACTGGGCGGATACGTGCCCTACATCCGCAACGACCGCGTACGGTACGACGACGAGGCGCCCTGGCCCCAGCAGCCGAACGGCACGGGCTCCTCGCTCGGGCGAATAGACCCGGGCGCCTACGGCAGCGACGTGGCCAACTGGACCCCGGGCGGGCTCGGCACGCCCGGCGCCGAGAACGTCGACATCGACCTGACGCCCCCCACCGTGCCGGGCAACCTCCTCGCCGTGCCCGTCACCAACTCCCGCATCGACCTGACCTGGGACGCGTCCTCCGACCCGGACAGCTGGGTCGACCACTACGTCATCTACCGTGACGGCGTCCCGCACGACACGTGTACGTCGGCCTCCTACAGCGACACGGGCCTCGACGAGACGCACTCCTACACCTACGAAGTCTCGGCCGTCAACTCCAGCGGCTTCGAGAGCGCCCGATCCGCCCAGGCCTCCACGACGCCTCGCCCGTCGCTCCAGTCGGCCTTCGCGTACGACCAGACGCACGTGACGGTCTCCTTCGGCAAGGCCCTCGAGCAGACCTCCGCGGAGACGATCGGCAACTACACGATCCTGGATGAGCAGAGCCAGCCGGCTGCGATCCTCTCCGCCGTTCTCGACGCCGATCCGACGAAGGTCGTCCTGGGCGTCTCCTCGCCCTTCAACGGCAACAACACCTACACGGTGATCGTCAGCAACGTCACCGACCCGGGCGGAGTCGCCGTGGTGGCCGGCTCGCAGACCACCTTCGTGCCGCGCGACATCGATCCGGACCTGCTGGCCTGGTGGACGTTCGACGAAGGCAGCGGCCCGATCGCCCCGGACGCGACGGGCAACGAGCGCCACCTCGACATCCTCGGCGGCGCGACCTGGGAGCCCGACGGCCGAGACGGCGGGGCGATGCGGTTCGACGGAGCCGCCGGGACCAGTCTCGTCGACGAGGACGGTGAGAACTACGTCAACGGCCTCGGCGCCGTGACGGTCGCGATGTGGATCAAGTCCGACGTGGTGGGGACGGATAGCGGCTTCTTCAACACGCGCGACCCGGGTCGATACGACTGCCTGAACCTCCGGTATGTCTCGGACGCCTGGGGCGGCGGGGCCGACAACACGTTCAGCCTCTTCATCTCCACCACCACCGGCGCCTCCGGCGATGACAGCGTGCTCGAGGGCCCGGCCGACGTTCAGTCCACCGACTGGCAGCACGTGGCCCTGACGTGGTCCGACGGCGGCGAGCTGACCTTCTATCTCGACGGCGTCCTCCAGACACCCACGTTCACCTGGGGCTCGCCCGCCGGCACGATCCGCAACGCCACGAAGGTCGTTGTCGGCAAGGGCGAGCAGGACGCGATATCGAGTTGGCTGGGGCTGATCGACGACGTCCGCCTCTACGGGCGCGAACTCGGCGCACAAGAGGTCGCCCTGCTGGCCAACGTCACGCCGACCGCCCGGAGCGACTACTACGACACCGCGCCCGACATCCAGCTCTCGGTCAACGCCTCGGCCGGCGTCCTGGCCAACGACGCCGACGGCGACGCCGCCCCCGCACCCCTGACAGCCGTCCTCGAGGACGACGTCTCCGACGGGCAGTTGACCCTCTACGCCGACGGGTCCTTCACCTACACGCCCCGCCACGGCTTCAGCGGGACCGACAGCTTCACCTACCGGGCCTACGACGGGATGGAGTACACCTCCCTGACCACCGTGGAGATCGAGGTCGTGCTCGACACCACCGCGCCGGTCGTCACGGTCGATCCGCTCCTGACGACCGACCCGACCCCGGCACTGTCCGGCGCGATCGACGACCCGTCCGCCACCGTCACGGTCACCGTCAACGCCGCGGCCTATCCGGCCGTAAACAACGGCGACGGGACGTGGAGCCTCCCGGACGGCACGATCTCGCCCCCCCTGGCCGACGGGACCTACGACGTCCAGGCCGAGGCCACCGATCCGTCCGATAACACCGCCTACGACGCCACGGCCGACGAGTTGACCGTCGACACCGAAGCGCCCACCGTCTCCGTTATCGCCAGCTTCACCAACGACACGACGCCGTTGCTGGCCGGCATGGTCGACGACGCGGGCGCCGCCGTCACGGTCACCGTGGACTCCGTGCCCTATCCCGCCGTCAACAACGGCAACGGCACGTGGACGCTGCCGGACAACACGATCCCCTCCGCGCTGGCCGACGGAACCTACGACGTCGACGCCGAGGCGGTCGACTCGGCGGGCAACCTGGGTACCGACGCGACGGCCGGCGAGCTGACCGTCGACACGCAGGCGCCCATCGTGGAGATCGACTTCCTGCTGACCAACGACCCCCAACCGGAGCTGACCGGCACGGTGGACGATCCCATCGCGGACGTCTTCATCGTCGTCGACGGCTCCCAGTACACAACGACCAACAACGGCAACGGCACGTGGACGCTGCCGCAGAACACCATCTTCCCCGCCCTGGCCGACGGCGTGTGGGACGTCTTCGTCGAGGCCCGCGACCCGGCCGGAAACCTCGGGCATGCCACCACCTCCGACCAGTTGACCATACGCACGCAGGGCCCGGCCGTTACCGTCGACAGCCTGGCCACCGCGGACCCGACACCGGAGTTGACCGGCACGGTGGACGACCCGGCCGCCACGGTCACCGTCACCGTGGCCGCCGTGCCCTACGCGGCGGTCAATAACGGCGACGGCACGTGGACGCTGCCGAACGACACGATCGATCCGGCGCTGTCCGAGGGCACGTACGACGTGGCGGTCGCTGCCACCGACGCGCTGGGCAACGTGGGCAACGACGCGACGACCGATGAGCTGACCGTCGACGCCACCGCGCCGACCGTGGACCGCGTGCTGGTCGCCTCGACCGCTTGGTCGGCGGGCTTCCTGGCTGAGCTGGGCGACGTCGGCTACGCACTGCCCACCGGCGGCGATCAACTCGACGAGCTGCCCTGGGTCAACCTCAACGAGGTCGTCGTCGTCTTCAGCGAAGACGCCGCCGTCACGCAGGAAGACCTCGCGGTCTACGGAGTCGCCGTCGCCCAATACACGCCGACCGCTTTCTCCTACGACGCCCAGACCCACGCCGCCACCTGGACCCTCCCCGTCCTCGCCGAGGCCGACAAGCTCCTGCTCTCCCTGGCCGACACCGTCAGCGACGCCGCAGGCAACGCCCTCGACGGCGAGTGGACCGACGGGATCAGCACCTACTCCTCCGGGGACGGACAGGCCGGCGGGAGCTTCGACTACCGCCTCAACATCCTGCCCGGAGACGCCGACCAGAGCAGCGAGGTTCGAAGCTCCGACGTGATCAAGGTCCGGCGGGCAGGCAACACGGCCCCGGGCGACGCGAACTACTCGGCCAACTACGACGTCGACGGCAGCGGCGAGATCCGAAGCTCCGACGTCATCAAGGTCCGCCGGCTGGGCAACACGGCCCTGCCCGCCGGCGAGCCGACCGCCCCGCCGGCGATGCCGGTCGGCGGACCCGAGTACCCGGCCGGCGCCCTGGCAGCCGCGGCCGCGCTGACCGGCGAGGCCGACACGCTCGACCCGGCCGAGCCCGCCGAAGGGCTCCTCGACGCCGAGCCCTTGCCTGTCGCCCAGTCCGAAGAGACAGACAGCGGCGTCCCGCCAACGTCGACATCCGGACTGGTCGACGCGCTGATACCGCAGACAACAGTTGCTGTTCCCGACACTGACTCGGCTGCCGCGTCCGACGCAGCCGACGGCGGCGATTTCGTTGACGTGCTGGCTTTGCCCAAGCTGAAGGTGATCTGAGCACTCCCCCCGGGCAATGCGTTAACGAACCCACGCCGACCAAGTGCTGTTTGGCCGCACCGTCCAGACAATTTGAGTCCATTGTGTAAGCCGACGCACCCGCGCAACCGCGGAGCCGCCGAGAGGGCATCACGCCCCCTCACGCGGCAAGGGGACTGACTGTGCAAGGCGGCTTCCAAGGTCCTCCAGAAAGAGGACACGTGATGGGCGTTACGCGCTATGTGCGTGACGCTCGCCCGTGCGAAGGAGTGTTAGTATGCGCCGCCACCCCTCACCCCGCCCCACGTCGATCCGTACCCAGGCCCTGCCCGCTCTCGAGCGGCTGGAGGATCGCCTGTTACTCGCGGCCGACGTCGTGATCAGCGAGATCATGTACAATCCGTTCACGCCGGGGCTGCCCGGAGCGCAGACCGAGGACGTGGCCGAGGAGTACATCGAGCTGTACAACCGCGGCGACGCGTCGGCCGACCTGACGGGCTGGCGGCTGGTGAACGGCGTGGACTTCACCTTCCCGGCCGTCTCGCTGGATGCGGGGGCGTACCTGGCGGTCGCGGCGGACGTCGCGGCGTTCAGCGCGAAGTACCCCGGCGTGACGAACGTCGTGGGCGGCTGGACCGGGCGACTGCGCAACAGCGGCGAGGACATCGAGTTGGAGGACTCGCTGGGCACCCGCATCGACCGCGTCGGATATGCCGACGAGGGCGACTGGGCCGAGCGGATCGAGGGACCGCTGGATCTCAATCACACCGGGTGGGTCTGGTCCGACGCCCACGACGGCGGGGGCAAGAGCCTCGAGCTGATCAACCCGGCCGTCACGAACAACTCCGGCCAGAACTGGGCGGCCAGCGTTCCGGACGACGGCACGCCGGGCGCGGTCAACAGCGTCCTCGCCGCCGACACGGCCCCATTGATCCGCGAGGTCGAGCACTACCCGATCATCCCCCGCTCGACCGACCCGGTGACGATCCGGGCCGAGATCACCGACGAGCTGACGACCGGGCTGACGGTCACGCTGTATCACCGCAACGACGGCGATCCGGCGTTCACGCCCGCGGTGATGTTCGACGACGGGCTGCACGACGACGGCGGCGCGGCCGACGGGCTGTACGCGGCGACGCTGTCCCCGCAGGCAGACGGGACGATCGTCGAGTGGTACGTGGAGGCGACCGACACGGCCGCCAACTCGCGGACCTGGCCCGCGCCCGTGCCGGGCCACGGGCAGGTGACGAACCTGCTGTACCAGGTGGACGATTCGTACGATCCGGACGTCGAGTGGGTCCCGGGCAGCCAGCCGCTCTATCGCGTTCTCATGACGGCCGCCGAGGCCCAGGAACTGGCGGACCTCGGCTCGACGTCCGCAGAAAGCCACTCCGACGCCCAGATGAACGGCGTGTTCATCAGCCAGGACGGAACGGACGTGAAGGCCCGCTACCAGGTCGGCGTGCGCAACCGCGGCTCGGGCAGCCGCACCGGGCCGCCCCAGAACTACCGCGTGAACTTCGCCCATGACAGGGGCTGGTACGGTGTGACGGCGCTGAACATCAACAACCGGTACGGCTGGCTGCAGACGATGGGCAGCGCGGTGTGGCGCCTGGCGGGACTGGCGGCGGCCGAGTCAACACCGATCCAGCTCCGGATCAACGGGCAGAACCTGGCTGTCTCGGGCGACCGGATGTACAACTCGTACGTGGCCGTCGAGGCGCTGGACGGCGACTGGGCGTCGAACCACTTCCCCGGCGATCCGGACGGCAACCTCTACCGCTGCACCGACGACTACGGCCCCGAGCCGGACCTCGGATACGAGGGCACGGACCCGGAGGCTTACCGCGAGCAGTACCTCAAGCAGACCAACCAGTCGGAGGACGACTACACCGATCTGATATCGCTGACGTGGGCGCTGAACAACGCCTCGGACGCAACGTTCCTCGACGACGTGGCCGCCGTGGTGGACATCGATCAGTGGCTGCGGTTCCTGGCCGTCGACTCGCTGATCGGTAACCGCGAGGGCGGTCTGAACAGCCCGCGGGGCGACGACTACGCCCTGTACCGGGGCATGAACGACACACGGTTCCTGCTGGTCCCCCACGATCTGGACACGGTGCTCGGGGAGGGAGACCACTCGCCCGACATCAGCCGCGACATCTGGCGGTACGAGGGGCTCGACGGGCTGACTCGTCTGCTCGGGCATCCGGAGATTGCCCCGCGCTACTACGCCCAGTTCCTCGACCTGATCGACACGGTCTTCTCGCCCGCCGTGATCGACCCACTGCTGGACCGCCTTCTGGGCGGATACGTCCCGGCGGCGACGATCACCCGAATGAAGCAGTTCGTCGTGGACCGCAATGCGGCGGTCCTGGCGCAAATCCCCACGGGCGCGCTGACGGCGTCCAGCAGCCTGCCTGTCGTCGGCGGCTACCCGCAGTCGGCCGGCGAGAACTTCACCTTGTCGGGGACGGGCAACGGATCGACGACGCTGTCGGTCCTCGTCGACGGCCAGCCCGCCAGTTGGGACGCCCGCGCCGGGACGTGGACGTACGACAACCAGGCGACCGGGCCGAGCGACATGATCCTGGCCGGCGGAGACGAGTGGCTGTACCTCGACGACGGATCGGACCAGGGCTCCGCGTGGAAGGAAGTCCTCTTCCCCGCCGAGAGCACTTGGACGCCGGGCAACGCGCAGTTGGGCTACGGCGACGGCGACGAGGCGACGGAGGTCAGCTACGGCGGCGACGAGCTGAACAAGCACATCACGACGTACTTCCGCAAGACGTTCAACGTGGCCGACGCGTCGCTGTACGCGGGACTGAAGGTCCACATCCTCCGCGACGACGGCGCGGTGATCTACCTCAACGGGACCGAGCTGCCCCGCAGCAACATGCCCGCCGGGACGGTCGACTACCAGACACTCGCCGATTCCAACGTCTCCGGGGCCGAAGAGGACATCTTCTACGAGATCTCCGTGAACCCGGCCCTGCTGGAGGACGGCCCGAACGTATTGGCCGTCGAGATCCACCAGGAACTTGCCGACAGCTCGGACATCAGCTTCGACCTGAAGCTCGAGGGCATTCAGGCCGGCGTGGCCCCCACGCTCGATCCGGGCGTAAACCGCATCACCGTCGAGGCCTACGACGGTCTGAACGGGACGGGCAACCTCCTGGAGACGACGGCGATCGACCTGTGGTACGACGACGGGGACACGGACGACTACCCGAAGGACCCGCCCCCCCCGGCGCAGCAGCAGTTGATGCAGGCGGTCGGCGCCGACGTGATCGTGCGCGACAGCTACCTGCCCGGAACCCCCGTGCTCGTCCGCGTCGCGGCGCTCGACGCGGAGGGCAACGTCGACCGCGATCTCTGGGACGCGACGGCCACGCTGTCGGTCGACAACCCGGCCGTGACGCTCTCGACGAACACCATCACGATGTTCAACGGGCTCGGCAGCGGATTGGTGACCTTCACGGGCGGAGGCGACTTCACGCTGACCGTCGACGTCAACGGGCTCCAGGACAGCCACGCGCTGACGGACTGGTCGGCCCAGCCGGTGACCGACGTGTCCGGCTCGCTGGCGGCCGGACCCGTCAGCTGGAGCGGCATCGTGCACGTCACCGGCGACGTCCTCGTGCCGTCCGGAACAACGCTCACGGTCCAGCCGGGCACGCTAGTGCTTGTCGACGGCGTCGCGTCCGGCTCCGACGGGGCCGACATCGACGTGCAGGGCGAGATCCAGTCGCTGGGCACGGCGAGCAGCCCGGTGACGTTCACGGCGTACAACGCGGCGGAGGAGTGGGGCGAGATCCATCACGACAGCGCCTCGCCGTCACTGTACCAGTACACGAGCATCACGCTGGCCGGGCATTCGCCCGGCGGCGGGCACACGGGCACGGGGCCGATGGTCCGCCCTTCCGGATCGACGATCACGTTCGATCACGTCTCGATGACCGACAGCGCCGGAAAGGTCATGCAGTCCGGCAGCGGATCGGACCTGACGTTCCGCGACTGCCACCTCGCCCGCTCGATCATGGGCCCCGAGGTCGACAACACGGCGTTGGTGTTCGAGGACAACTGGATCACGGAGATGCACGGCCCGGACGACGACGACGGGATCTACATCCACAGCCAGTCGGGCGGGCAGACCGTCACGCTTACCGGCGGCGTGATCGCGGACACCGACGACGACGGGCTGGACACGCTGCACGCGACGGTGTTCGTCTCGGACTACATCTTCCGCGACGTGGTCGACAAGGGCATCAGCGTCTTCGGCGGCGAGGTGACGCTGGACCACATCATCTCGGCCAACAATGCGTTCGGCATCTCGACGAAGGACACCGGGACGGGCACGCCGCAGGTGACGATCGATCACGCCACGATCGTGGGCAACGACGTCGGCGTCGCGGTCCGCGACAAGACCAACGAGCCCAACGTCGTGACCGAGTACTTCATCACCAACTCGATCATCTGGGGCAACCGCGACGCGGTGCGGACGAATTATCTGCTGTCCAACGTCCACATCGACTACTCGATCGTCGGACCGGGCTGGTGGGGCGAGATGAGCAAGGCCGACGAGGACAACGGGCTGTTCGACGGCGTCCCCCCGGCGGCCGTCACGCCCTTCCCGGGCGCTGCCAACAAGCTCGACGATCCGCTGTTCGTCCTGCCGGGGCTGAACGACTACCACCTCCAGGACATCTCCCCGGCGATCGACGCGGGCGACCCGGCCGACCCGGCCGACGCGGACCTGACGATCACGGATCTGGGCTTCTACTGGCACGATCAAGGCCAGCAGCAGCTTCCGGAAGGCTCGCTGACGGAGAACACGACCTGGACGCCGCAGGGCGGGCCCTACCGCGTCATCGGCGAGCTGACCGTGCCGTTCGGCATCACGCTGACGATCGAGCCGGGCACGAGCGTCTTCTTCGAGTCCAACGCCAAGCTCATCGTCGAGGGGCGCCTGCTCGCCGAGGGCTCGGAGTCCGACCGGATCCGATTCACCCGCTCGCCGGGCGTCTCGGGCTACTGGGCGGGCATCCAGTTCGAAAACACGCTCCAGGACAACCGGATCACGCATGCGATCGTCGAGTACGGGCGGACGCACAACGGGATGATCGGGCTGACCGACTCGAACCTGCTGATCGACGGCGTGACGTTCGACCACACGGACCTGCGGCGTATCCGGTCGCAGGGCTCGTCGCTGATCGTCCGCAACAGCGTTTTCGAGGACATTTTCGGCCCCGGCCAAGCCCCGACGACGGACAACCGCAGCGAGCACATCTGGGGCGATGCGCACGGCGCGGCGCACTTCATCCTCGAGAACAACCACTTCGGCACGACGAAGGGCCATAACGACGCGGTGGACGTCGACGGCGGGTTCCGACCCGACCCGATCCCCCAGATCCTCAACAACGTCTTCGCCGGGGGCGGCGACGACGCGCTGGACCTCGAGACCGACGCCCACATCGAGGGCAACGTCTTCCTGCACATCCGCAAGGACCAGTACAACACCGACCCGGGCGAGTCGAACTCGATCTCGGCCGGCAGCGGCCACCACTTCGTCGTCGTCCGCAACGTCTTCCACGACGTCGACCACGTCTCGCTCGTCAAGGAAGACTCGTTCATGACATTCGTGAACAACACGGTCTCGGACGTGGCGATTTCGGCGCTGTACTTCGACCTCGCGGGGCAGACCAGCGGGCCGGGCGACGGGGCGTACGTGGACGGCAACGTCTTCGCCAACACCGCGACGGCCTTCACCGACGTAGTGCCCGCCACGATCCTGACGGTCAACAACTCGATCGTCGACGCGGCGTGGCACAGCTACGGGACAGGCAACATCGACGCCGAGGCACGTCTGGCCGACCCGGCCGGCGAGGACTTCCGCCTCGGCGCCGGCTCGCCCGCCGTCGGCACGGGGCCGTGGGATGGGGACATGGGCTACGACGTCCCGGCCGGCGCGGCCATCGGCGGGACCCCGCCGGCGCTGACGTACCTGACCGACGCGACGTTCGACATCGGCGGGCCCGGCATCACGGACTTCAAGTGGCGGATCGACGGCGGCGCGTGGAGCGCCGAGACGCCGGCCGGAACGCCGGTGGCGCTGAGCGGCCTGGCCGACGGGCCACACACGATCGAGGCGATCGGCAGGAGTTCGGCGGGGGTCTGGCAGGACGAGGCGGACGCGGCCTCGAGGAGTTGGACGGTAGACACGACGCTGTCGCGCGTCCTGCTCAACGAGGTGCTGGCCCGCAACGTGTCGGTCGACCACGAGGGCACGCTGCCGGACATCATCGAGCTGTACAACGACTCGGCCGATCCCATGGACATCGGCGGGATGGGCATCACCGACAACCGCGACGTGCCGGGCAAGTTCGTCTTCCAGCCAGGCACGACGATCCCCGGCGGCGGCTACCTCGTCCTCTACGCCGACAGCGACCTCGTCACCACCGGCATTCATCTCGGCTTCTCCCTGGACGGCGGCAACGGCGACGACGTGTGGCTGTACGAGCCGGACCTGACGACGGTGGCCGACTCGGTCACCTTCGGCGTCCAGGCGCCGGACCTGTCCATCGGGCGCGTCGGCCGCGGCCGGACGTGGGCCCTGAACCAGCCGACGCCGGGTCAGGCGAACGTGAACCAGCCCGCCGCCGGGCCCGACGGGCTGAAGATCAACGAGTGGCTGGCCAGCGGCCAGATCGTCATCGTCGACGACTTCGTCGAGCTGTACAACGGCGAGGACATTCCGGCCGACTTCAGCGGCGTGTACCTCACCGATACGCCCGAGAGCCAGCCGCTGAAGCACCAGATCCCACCGCTGAGCTTCATTGGCGCCGAGGGCTTCGTCGCCCTCGACGCCGACGGAAGCAGCGACTCGGGCCACCTGAACTTCAACCTCTCGTCGCGGCAGGAGCTGATCGCCCTGACCGGCCCGGCCGGAGAGGAGATCGACCAGGTGATCTTCGCGCCGCAGACGACCGACGTCTCGCAGGGGCGAAAGCCCGACGGCGGCGACGAGTTGGCGTTCTTCCGCCTGCCGACGCCCGCCGTGACCAACCCTCACACGCTGCCCGGACAGACGACCAACGTCAATCTCGTCGATATCGACCAACTCTGGGCTTACGACGATACGGACACGGATCTCGGGACGACCTGGAAGGACCTCGGCTTCGACGACTCGCTCTGGCCGACCGGGCAGGGGCTGCTGTACGTCGAGGGCTCGTCCCTGCCGGCCCCGAAGAACACGCCCCTGACGATCGGGGCGACGACGTTCTACTTCCGCACGAGTTTCTTCTGGTCCGGCGAGGTGGACACGACCCCGCCGTCGGCGCCGGCCACCGTCACGGCCAACCCGATCAGCCAGAGCCAGATCAACCTCTCCTGGACGCCCGCCGAGGATGCCGAGAGCGGCATCGGCTACTACTTCGTCTACCGCGACGGCCAGCAGATCGACACGACACTGGGTACGGCCTACGCCGACGCAGGGTTGGCGCCGGGCACGGAGTACTCCTATGAGATCGCCGCGGTCAACGGATTCGGGCTCGAGGGCGCCAAGAGCACACCGACGCCGGCGACGACGCTGCCCGACACGGTTGCCCCGACGCTTCAGGCAGCCACTGCGGTTGACGCGTCGACGATCGAGCTGACCTTCAGCGAGACGCTCGACGCCGTCACGGCCGAGCTGGTCGGCAACTACACGGTGACCGACCCGGCCGCCGTGGGCGTCGCCGTCACCTCGGCGACCCTCGAGGCCGACGGGCAGACCGTCACGCTGGCCCTCTCGGCGGCGCCGGC
>Ga0180437_10002872_pt1 | contig 26515 bp, 15 predicted proteins | sample SS_ome_4_FD_132410 | JGI IMG/M metagenome (GOLD analysis project Ga0180437, IMG submission 132410) | Hypersaline lake sediment archaeal communities from the Salton Sea, California, USA - SS_3_D_1 metaG | ecosystem: Environmental > Aquatic > Non-marine Saline and Alkaline > Hypersaline >... | reverse complement strand
TGAATTCGGAATAATATCGCGCACAATCTGACAGGTACCTACCGCAATGTTAGCCAATGCTTCGGCATCTGGAGCCGGGTTGATTGCCACATCCGAAAAGACGGCAATATTTTCCTTAAAAATTCGTGTCGGATGTTCATCCGGTAAAACAAAAAGTCCCAGTTCAAACACAGTTGCTTCCTTTTTTAAAATTCTTAAGCAGGGTACAAAATAGTCCTTCGAAGCCAAAACTAACCCCCCCAGGATTGCTTCGGTAAAGCCCTGGCGCACCGCCATAATTGAAAAATTTAAGGGCTCCGCCATTAATTCGACCCCCGTCTTCTCATTGATTTCCCACTTTTTTCCCTGACTGAGTCGGGCTAATTCCTGCCCGAAAAGAGCCTGATAATCTGCTTGCCGGGCTAAGTCCACACAGACAATCCGGGATAAAAATTCATCAATTGACATTTCCAACGGCAGCTTGTGCTGTTGAATCAGCTCACGGAGCGTGTCACAATTGACGGGAAACATGACCTGCACCAAAGGAAGTAATCGAGAGGCTGCAATGAGAACGCGGGGGTCGTCATATTCCGGAAAAATAAACGTTGGTTTTGGTTTTTGCAGCGCACGAATTTCGTGCTCCAAATTTTGCTCAAACTGGAACATTTTATGATTCTCCTAATTATATTTTAAGCAACCAAGATCAAACGAAGGCAGTTTTAATAGGTGCTGAAAATGAATTAAGACGTGTATTAATTCGGAAGTACAAAAACTTTCGTCCTGACAATATGGTAGCAAAATTGATTATAGAAATCAAGAGAAAAACGGTTCGTCTGTCATTTTGACATAAATTTGATAATTCTGCCACGAATATATTTTAAATTGAAATTAATAGCATCTGAAATGAATTATTTTTTTACCGTTAAGCATCAGTAATTCATTGTTTTATTACAGCTTTATATTTTCCGAAATTTTCAGTGGCATAGTATTTGAGACTTTTGAGCGTGCTAAAAATGATTCAGCAATTTGGTAATCTCTTTGATTATTAAAAATATTCATTTAGATTAAAACTACAATTGAAGACAATGTCAGTTTAATTTATAAAGCGCGAGGTACTAATCATGTCAATGAAAGAAACATTAAATATTCCAAAGGCATTACCCATTATTCCCTTAAGAAATGCCGTGCTTTTTCCGCATCAGTTTCTTCCCATTTCGGTGGCTCGAGATAAATCTATGAAGATCCTGCATGATGCGACAACAAATGATACAACCATTGCCATTTTGACACAGCGAGATGCCGCCATTGAAAATCCTGTCCCCGAAGATATGTTCTCCATCGGAACTGAGGCGAAAATCATGCGGATTATCGATATGCCGGATGGAAGTAAAACTGTTTTACTGCAGGGATTAAATCGGGTAAGAGTAATAACTTTTTTACAGGAAACCCCTTATCATAAAGCCGCTTTTCAGCCAATTATTGATACGCACGAGACCACCGAACATACCGAAGCCCTAATGAATAATCTGCGTCGGATTTTTCGTAAAATTATTGAATTATCAAATGAAGCCAGTTATGAACAACTGGTTATGATTCAGAATATTAAAGAGCCGGGGATGCTGGCCGATCTGGTCATTGCTTTTATTAATATTCCGCTTTCTGATAAGCGGACGATTTTAGAGATGATCGAACTGGAAGAGCGTTTGCAAAAAGCCAATGAAATCGCCAATAAGCATCTTCAATCTTTAGAACTGGGTGAGAAAATTCAATCCGATATTAAAAATAAATTTGATAAAACCCAACGCGAGATTTTCCTGCGGGAGCAGTTGAGTGCCATCAAAAAAGAACTGGGCGAAGATTCCGCCAATCCTGAAATTAAAGAACTGAAGGAAAAGGTCGAGAAAGCCGGCATGCCAGAAGAAGCCAGGAAAGTGGCCGAAAAAGAACTTGACCGGTTATCACAGATGCACCCTTCGTCCGCTGAATATACCGTTTCCCGAACTTATCTGGATTGGCTCATTGAAGTGCCCTGGTCCAAGCATACTCAGGATAATCTGGATGTAATAAAAGCCGAGAAAAAATTGAATCAGGATCACTATGGACTTCAAAAGGTAAAAAAGCGGATTTTAGAATATCTGGCCGTTCGTCAAATGAAGTCCGATATGCGGGGACCCATTCTTTGTTTTGTCGGCCCTCCGGGAGTCGGGAAAACATCGCTGGGACGTTCAATCGCCGAGACGTTGGGGCGAAAATTTGTTCGAATTTCGCTGGGTGGTGTACGGGATGAGGCTGAAATACGCGGTCATCGTCGTACCTATATTGGTGCCTTGCCGGGGCGAATCATTCAGGGGATCAAACGGGCTGGTTCAAATAATCCGGTGTTTATGCTCGACGAAATCGATAAGGTCGGTACGGATTTTCGCGGCGATCCCTCGTCGGCGCTTTTAGAGGTGCTCGATCCGGAACAGAATTTCTCCTTCAGCGACCATTACCTGGAAGTGCCCTTCGACCTGTCAAAAGTTATGTTTATTGCTACGGCCAATGTGACCTACACCATTCCGCCGGCTTTGCGAGATCGAATGGAAGTCATTGAGATCCCCGGTTATATCATCGAAGAAAAACTCCAGATTGCAAAAAATTTCCTGGTGCCGCGCCAATTAGAAGCGCACGGTTTGAAGCCAGCTAATCTCATTTTTCAGGAAGATGGCCTGCGTCGGATTATCCAGTCGTACACGAAGGAAGCCGGTGTCCGCAATCTGGAACGTGAAATAGCCGCGGTTTGTCGAAAGGTGGCTACCGATTTTGCAAAAGGTCGTCAGAAGGGCCAGCGCATTACTTCACGGAAGTTAGAGGCTGCGCTGGGACCAGAAAAATTTTATCAGGAAGCCGCCGAACGATTGGATGAAGCCGGAATTGCAATGGGATTGGCCTGGACGCCGGTCGGTGGCGATATTTTGTTTATTGAAGCTTCAAAAATGCAGGGAAAAGGGAATCTTATCCTCACCGGGCAATTGGGTGATGTGATGAAAGAATCGGCCAGTGCCGCGCTTTCCTATACGCGGGCGCGATGCCGGGAATTTCAGATTGAGTCGAATTTTCATGAAAAATATGATATTCACATTCATGTCCCCAGTGGTTCGGTTCCAAAAGATGGCCCTTCCGCCGGTATTACCCTGTTTACGGCGCTGGTTTCTTTACTCACCAATCGTCAGGTGCGCAGCGACGTGGCGATGACCGGTGAGATTACTTTACGGGGTAAAGTTTTACCGGTCGGTGGGATTAAGGAGAAAGTGCTGGCAGCTCATCGTGCCGGTTTAAAAACGATTATTTTACCGGAGAAAAATCAGCGGGAGTTAATCGAAGTGCCGCAACAGGTAAAAGATGAGCTTGATTTTCATTTTATCCGCTCAATGAATGAAGTTATTCCGATTGCACTGGAACCAGCAAAAGGTAATATTGAAGTAGAGCCAGAATCAAATGGTGAAATCGAAAATAATATCGGAAAAATGGTGAAAAATGAAATTGAAGAAGTGGCGTTAAATTGATTTGAACGAACGTTTCCCATTTCATTTTTCAATAACAGGAGGTTGAATTAAGAAGTAAGTGAGTAAATTGAGCTTTTGGAATTTATAAAGTAAACTGCAGGGAGCATAAAATTAAAAAAAAGCGGCACTCAATTAATGGGTGCCGCTTTTTAGTAGTGGCCAGAAAGACCGCATTGTTAAAGAGAAGCGGAATTTTTCTTTTCCTCATTCGAATTCCCTGCGTTTGGTGAGATATTTATATATAGTGGCCGCCACAATTCAAATATTTTGTCTGCCAATTTAGAAATTTGCGATTCAAACTGTTTGATTTCACTGGCCGGCATTTTATAATGGCACAGATAAACACAGCGATTAATAAATTCGGTTTTTTCAATGGGTTTCGAGAGCATTGTCTGTAATCGTAAAATGTCCATCATCTCGTCTTGAATAATTGAATAAGCCTGCTGCAAACGCGTTGGTAGCGTGAGATATTCCTCGAGGTCTCTTTTGGACCAGAACATTTTTGATTTATAAGTCGTGAAGGGGCTTAACATGGGGATGCGACCATCGCTGGGGCGTTCCGTCACCAAAATCGTTTCCTTACCCAGATCATAAGCATATCGTAATTCATCGTTCATTCCACTGGAAAACACAATCGTGGGCCAATAGGCAATTACCATTTCAGCATTAATTCGAATGAACCAGTCCAGATCGCGGACAATGGTGTGATTGGCAATAGCCCGCAGATCGGCGGCGGTGTAGTAATCCTTTAAATCGTGACTGCTTTCAATTGAGGCCGGATCAAACACAATAAAATGCTTCTTGAGGAGTTCCACAAAATCACGAATAAGCGGCTGATATTTGGGGTCCAGATACGTCATGGGATAACTGGCGTAGACAACTTTTATTTTCGGGTGGAAAATGACGCCTTGCAGGGTCTCCGGTTGATTCACCGGAATAACAAAATGCTTGACTTTACACTGTTTGGCCAGATGTTCGGAAAAAAACACTTCAAATTCCTGCCAGCGAATAATACTTTCCACTGACAGGTGGAAATAATCGCCCGGATGTTCGCGCAGCCGTTCATGAATGTATTGGGGGCCATCAATTAAAGTTAAAATCATTTGTGGTGAAAGGGCCTCCACATCCACCAATTCCAATCCATCTCGAAAGCCGTCCAGCAGCATAAAAACGGCATGGGCTGAAATCAGATTGATTTGTGAGGAGGTGCTGGCGGCATTACATTCATTAACAATGCCTTCAATCGCGGCCGCACGCAGCGCAGCCAGGGTGGGTTGATTGGCCCGCAGTATATTTCCCTCCGAGTAAAAGAGGCCAAGACTTTTTGCCAACTCGACGATATTTCGACCCAGATCCAGAATTCTAATGCCGGGATCTATGGCTTTGAAGAGCTTTTCTCGCCCCAGACCGGATATTCCGGTCACCAAAATGTTCATGAATTTCTCCGAATTAGACTGTTACGGGTAACCCTTCCCCCAGTGACTGTTCTCCTTGTAAAGGGATTCACAACAGGCAGAAGCTGGTGTGTGCGGTTAAGTGGGACTCCGTAAATCTTAATTGGTCAGGATTTAACAAATAACATTGCTTTTTACGAAAGCGTTAACTTCTGGTTCCCGGTACCTCACAATTCAATCTTTTAAATAAAAATCACTTGCAAATCTGATTGATTATGCTATATTATCAATTTTATTCTTTGAACAGTTTTGTCAATAAAGGCTGCTCTTTTCAATTTTAACCGTTTAAATTATTACTCAACTACCATTCAATTGATCCAAAGGATTATTCCGGAATCACGTGAGGCGTTATGAAAAAGATCTGGTACTGGTTGTTAATTGTTGGGTACGTTCATTTTTCTGAACCGTTTAATGCTCTGGCCAACCATACTGAGGCTCGTTGCTTGTGGGTGACGCGTTGGGATTTTCGAACAGTGGCTGATATTCAACAGATTATCCGGAATGCGGCCAACTTCAATTTTAATATTATCTTTTTTCAGGTACGCGGAAATGGGACGGTTTATTATCGTTCTCAATTAGAACCGTTTGCGTTAAAAAATGAAATTCAATGGGACCCCCTGACCGTGGCATTGCAATCTGCTCATCAATTGAATATTCAGTTACACGCCTGGATTAATGTCTTTCCTGGTTGGAGTGGGAAAGCGCCGCCGGAAGAAGCAAGGCAACTTTATAATCAACACCCGGATTGGTTTATGCAGGATCGTGAGCAGGTTCCGCAAGCGTTACATCCGGGCTACGTGTGGCTATCCCCAACTCACCCCGAAGTTCAAAAGCATCTGCTCAAACTGTGTCTGGAATTAATACAAAATTATGACATTGATGGTTTACATTTGGATTATGTGCGTTTTCCGGGCCCTGGTTTTTCGTATGACGCCATGAGTGTTCAGCGTTTTATCAGTCATTTTCATCAGCCACCGGAGGCGTTGCCCGAGAAATGGAATCAATTTCGGCGGCAGACAATTACATGTTTCATTCGTCACCTCAATCGAAATATCAAAAAAATCAGGCCGGCGCTGGTGCTGTCCGCCGCAATCACTCAAAATCCGTTTACCAGTAAGAATTTATATTTTCAGGATGCTGCCACCTGGTTAGCCACCCAGATTATCGATATTGTTTTTCCCATGATTTATACCGCCGACAATCGCTTGTTTGAGAACCTGTTAAAATATCATCAACGCGAGGCGCACGACCGGTACGTCTTTCCCGGTATTATGCCCTTTGAAGCGTCTCAAATGATTTTTCAAATTGAATTGAGTCGACAAATGCAGCTTAAGGGGCATTCGGTCTTCGCTTACCGGCAGCTTTTTCCGGAGCATCGACCGAATTCATTGGCGCATCAATTAAGGGCACGCTGTTATCAAAAGGCTGCCCAGGTTCCGAAACTCCCCTGGAAGGAAAATTTGCACGATTTGGCCGGACCGGTGATTGAGAAGGTCATTACTTATCCTACTTTGGTTTCCGAACAACAAGCGTTTCATGTGTATTGTAAAATGAAGGATGCTTCCGGAGTCTTTGATGATTCTACCGGCTCTGACGGTTACGGTATTTTTCTGCGCTGGATGGCCGACAGCACTCAGGTTTTTGAAGTTCAAATGAGTCGATGGGCCAATAATCCGCACCTCTTTCGTACCGACACCCTCCTTCCGCCGCAGTCAGTTAATCCTGATTTTAAATTTCGAATTTTTGCCTGGGATAATCAAGTCTCTGAAATTAAACTGGCTGCCCTGACAGACTTTTCTTCAAACTTTGAAGATTTTCAAGAGGAATTATTACCTGTTTTACCCCCAAGTGGTTTGCCGAATTTAGGTTACAGTCAATTACAAAGCATTCGCATTTATCCGGAGAAAGCGTTATTTGAACCTCCGCAACCCTTTGGACCGCCGTTAACCAAAGTGAAAGGAATCGCCGTTGATTTGGAAGGGAGAATTTGGGTTACCGTTCAAGCAACTGGCGGGGTGCGAATTTTGATGCCGGATGGGCGTGACAGCTATTTTTCACCACTTCGTACCGGTAAAAATGTACAGGGTGAACTGTTGGAAATGAGTTCGCCTGGTCGAATTGCTATTGATCAAAACGGTACGGTTTATATTATTGCTAATTCAAATCAAACACAAGTCCTGAAATTCGATTCTTATTCCGGAAGTGCGTTAGCAGGGTTCAAATTACCTTTTATCCCCGGAAGCCTGGCAATTGATGGGCACAATCATTTATACCTGATTGCAGCCCGTGGAAATCGGTGGTATAAATTAGCTTCAAGCGGAGATTTTCTTTATGACGGTCCGTTATCAAACGGCGATCAATTTCAGGACATTGCCGTTTCACCCGACGGAAAACGGGTTTATGTGGTGGCCACTGACGCAGCGGTGATTTATAAATGGGAGCAACAGCTTGGGTCAGGAGAATACGCGTTAGTGTCCGCGCGCTGGCGCGAATTAGAAGGAGTGGGTGGAATTAATGTGGATCCGTCAGGAAGAATTTATGTTTGTCAGCCTTATGAGGGTTTGATTCTGGTTTTCAATGAAGCTGAACAATTCCTTGATATTTTGCCGCGCCGCACTGAACCGTTAGCGGTACCCTATTTGGTGACTAACAGTTTCGATTTCAGCCATTTATATTCAATTGGTCTGAGTGCTGAAAGCCCGGTTCAAATACTTCAATGGGCGGTTAAGAAGTAATGTTCCGGCTCTCTTTTAAGGCAGTTAAATCGGGTTTGGAATATCAATATATTCACAAGGAATCAAAAAATGCTCCTGGAGCAGCTTACCCAGCGCTTGAATTCCAAATTTTTCGGTATTATAATGGCCGGCATTAATGAAATTCATTCGGCTTTCTTCAATACTCCGAACCAGATTTTCGCGCAGATCACCGCCCACAAAGGCGTCGGCCCCTAATTCAACAGCCGTTAGGAAATCAGGCGAACTGCCGCCACTAATAACAACGACCTTTTTAATAAGATCCGGTCCGTAATTCAACACCAACGCGTTGGTTTCCAATTTAGCATTTACCAAATTAATGAAATCGGGAAGGGGAATCGGTTGGTCGAATTCCCCCAAAAAACCGACATCGACCGTCTGTAATGATTTTAGTCCCAGCTTTTGTAATATTTGTGCATTGTTCCCGATGACCGGATGGGCATCCAGTGGTAAATGGTAAGCGGCGAGATTAATGTCGTGTTGCAACAATAAACGCAGCCGGTGGTAGAGGAGACCGGTAATTTTCATTGGATGCGGATCACTTTTCCAGAAAAGACCGTGATGGACGATGAGCAGGTCTCCACGAGCTTTTACCGTCGCTTGAAACAAGCGTTCACTCACACTCACGCCCAGGATAATTTTGCGAATAATTTCTTTGCCCTGGACCTGCAAACCGTTGACGCAGTAATCATCGAAATTTTCAGGAGTGAGCGTCTCCTGAAGAAACTGAAGAATCTGTTCACGTTGAATCATAATTTTCCCTTTTGAATTTATTCCCGGTTCATATTCCATTTATTCAAATATACAAAATTATCTTTTTGAACCAAATCCTTTTTAAGAATTGCTTGATTTTTTTCTGAATTCTTTTATATTAAGGGAGTGCTACTTCTGACTGTTAATGAACACAACATTGGTGATTTTGTTGACTAATTACCCTTGCGAAGGTTTTATTTTTAAAAGAAAATCAAATTGATAAAGTTACTGTTACTCAATAAACCAAAATCATTAAAATCTCACCCTTGAAAGGTACACTTTTTAATTACCAATCAAATTATCTTCAAATCAGGACGGGAAAGCGATGGGGTCACAATCTTCTCAAAATTTAACTTCCGAGCAAATTATGGAGTTATTACAATCGATTTTAAAAGACATTCCTACCAGAGAGGACTTGAAAAAATTCGCCACGAGCGAAGAGATTTCTCAGCTTCGTCAGACAATTCTTGATTTTCAGAATGAAAATTCGGAAACACCGCCACCAATCAGTGAATTTGAACAGAAGCTGCTGGGCAATGAAAAGGCGTTGCAGCGCATTCGGGAACAGATCGGCGTCAATCAGAAGGCCATTGACCAGCTTTATCAAGATTGGGCGGACAATAAACGCGTTCTTACTGAGTTTCAATCGCTGCTCAAACAACTAACCCACGAAATAAATTCATTAACGAATCAGATTTCGGAAATATCGGCTGGCATTTCCACGATAAAACGGGATTTTAGTGGTCAGCAACAGTTGCTGGATGAGATCATTCACAATGTCGAAGCCAATACCCGCGTTATCGGAAAACTAGCCACCGTGGCCACGGATCTGAATCAGCGGCTGGAATTAATCGTGACGAAAGAAGAGTTCGGAATTCTTCGCAACGAAATGATTCAACGGTTGGACGGACTGATTAAACGCATTGAGATATTCGATCATGAGCAAACCAGCATGAAGGTCGCCATGAAGCGCATGGAAAAAATTCAGAAGGAAGAAACGCTCCGTAATGATCAGCAGGATACCCAGCTTAAAAAGCAACAGGAAAAAATATCGGTTTTAGAACAGAAAATGAAAAAAGCAAGTGGCTAATCTCCATTCAAAATCGGGAATGAAATCAATTGGACCATTGGCAATCCCACCGGAAGCTGAATTGACAGATTCATTTCGTGGAATGGCTACCAGGATATTTTTTTCTTTGGTTTCTGCCGGCTTTTAATGAAACGCATTCACTTTTATTAATTGAAATACATTTTTCAATGATTTCAATTAATCCTGCCGTATATGATTGACCTGCCACAAAGCAGCAAATCGCTTTCACTTCGGGCGTTGCGTTTGCAGGACACATTGGGTAACGCACCATTTTCATAAAAGGTAAATCGGCTGGCGTATCTCCGACAGCGGCCATTTGGATTAACGGAATATTTACCATTTGTGAAAGGCGGTTTAACGCGGTTCCTTTATCAAAAAAGTGGGGAACGATATTTAAGCAATTTTCGGTAATCGTCAGTTTGTACTGGCTTAATTCCGTGCTGAGATCCTTTTTTAGGATATCTGTCGCCTCTAAAATGGCATTGTGGTTGGGAGCAATCAGCGTAATGTGGGTATCTTTTCCGGGTTGAATGGCCGCATTGACGCGCGGGAGGATGTAGTGAATAATCTTTTGTTTCAGGGTTTGTAACCGTCTGGCTGCGGTACTGTTAAATTTTTCTTCCCACCAATAACGGTTTTCTGGCAGATCATAAATCATTCCGCCGTTTTCAGCAATGGCCGGTAACGGAGCGTCAATCACTTTCAGTAATGCCTCGACATAAGGCTGAGGCCGGCCGGTACACAAGGTTATTGGCGGAACAAGCGAATTTTGATTCATGGGATTACCCATTGACTGTTGATTGAAAACGCGGATCTGATTGAGTAACGCCAGATCAAATGGCTGGGCACGTTCCTCAGTCAGGCACCCATCAACATCCGATATAATCAGTTTGATTTTTGAAGACATTTTTATTTTCCTTCTTGATTTAAATTGCCTAAAAAGAGCGTCAACTCAGGCAAAAGATTTTCAATGATTTTCACTTACCCACTTAATTTCACTTGCTTTTCTACCAAAATTCTTGTAATTTTATGCTGATTAACATGGTGAATTTAATAAGGTCTAAATCCAGATCTTGTTGACTCATCGCAGAATAGTGAATGATTTTTTAGTGCTTGACCAAAAAGTCCCCAAAATGTCATTCTGAGGCGTTTTTTACCGAAGAATCTTTTATCGTTAGCATATTTATAAACAAGACGTTACCGTTCAGAGATTCTTCGTCGCGGAGTTTATCCTGAGCTTGCCGAAGGGCTCCTCAGAATGACAAAAATTGACTTTTCTTTCGGGCACTATTTAGTTCGAATCATCACTCATAATTTAAAAATATTATAATACGCTACCCTTAACATTCAGTTCATTTTTTGACAGGTAGCTTTGAAGATGACAATGCCAACGACACTTCAGGAAAAACTTGATAATCTACCCACCAGTCCCGGGATTTATCAATTCAAAGACAAAGCCAAAAAAATAATATATATTGGCAAGGCCAAGAATGTGCGGGCGCGAGTGCGGTCCTATTTCCAGGAAAGTCGCGACGACGGGCCTAAATTGCGTCGCCTGGTGTCCCAAATTCACGACGTGGAAATCATTGTGACGGATTCCGAAATTGAAGCCCTGATTTTGGAAGCGAATCTGGTCAAGGAATATCAACCGCGCTACAATGTCAATTTAAAGGATGATAAAAGTTTCCCCTACATTCGGGTCACCCACGAGGCTTTTCCCTGCATATTTCCCACGCGCAAAATGGTCCGCGATGGCTCCCGCTATTTTGGGCCTTATACCGATGTGAAGTCGTTACGGGCTTTACTGAAAACCATTAAACGGATTTTCCCGCTGCGGAGTTGTAATTTAGATTTGAATGAAAAAAATATCGCCGCGAAGAAATTCAAGGTGTGTTTAAACTATCATATTGCCCGTTGTTTAGGCCCTTGTGAAGGTCATATTTCACAAGCTGAATATAATAGAATTGTAACCGATGTAGTGAATTTTATTAATGGTCGAGACAAACAGGTGGTACTGGAATTGACGCAACGAATGGAACAGGCGGCAGAGAATCTGGATTTTGAAAAAGCCGCTCGAATTCGTGATCAAATTGATTTTATTAAGGCGTTTCAATACCGCCAGAAGATGGTGACGCCGGACGGGAGTGACCGCGATATTATGGCCCTGGCAATGATTGAGGATGACGCCTGTGCCGCCGTTTTTAAGGTGCGTGAGGGTAAAGTTTTAGGGAAACAACATTTTTATCTCAGTGGCGTGGCTGAAGAAGCTACCAAGACGGTGCTTGCTTTTTTTATAAAGCAATATTATTTGAAAACCGATTTTTTACCCGAGGAAATATTTCTCCCTGAAGTAATTGAAGAGACTGAACAAATTGAAGAATGGTTAAGACAAAAATTCGGACAAAAGACCAAAATGGTTGTTCCCAAAATTGGGGAAAAAGCTCGACTGGTGACAATGTGTGCCCACAATGCCAACCTGCATTTGAATGAACTACTCCTTCAAAAACAAAAAGCCAAGGATTACACCCCCCATTCGGTAAAAGCATTGCAACGCGATCTGGGCCTGAAACAGCCCCCACGCGTCATTGAAGCCTTTGATATTTCCAATATTCAAGGCACCGATCCCGTCGCTTCAATGGTGAGTTTTTCTGACGGACAACCGCGAAAAAGTGAATATCGACGATTTAAGATCCGCACCAAAGATACACCGGATGATTTTGCAATGATGGCTGAGGTTATCAAGCGGCGTTACCTTCGATTACAACGGGAAAATAAAGGTCTGCCTGATTTAATTTTAGTCGATGGGGGTAAGGGGCAGCTCAATGCCGCTTTAAAAAGTTTAACCGAGTTAGGAATTACGAATCAGCCGATTGTGGCACTGGCGAAGCGGCTGGATGAAGTTTTTGTTCCCAATGTTTCCGAGCCGCAAAATATACCCCGAAGCTCCTCGGGTTTGCGGTTGTTACAGCGAATTCGAGATGAATCTCATCGATTCGCGATTACTTTTCATCGTCAATTAAGGAAGAAAAGGACGATTGCTTCCATTTTGGATAAAATTCCCGGCGTTGGTGAAAAACGTCGAAATGCCTTATTAACTCAGCTTGGTTCGCTCAAAAAAATAAAAGCGGCCACCGTCGAAGAATTACACCAGGTTCCCGATATCCCGGCGCCACTGGCCCAGGACATCTATGATTTTTTTCATCCGCAAACGCAGGGAAAGGCTACGGAATGATTTTGCTACGGTTCGGCGTAATCGGTTTGCTGGTATTGGGTCTTTATTGGAATGGAGCTGGGAAGGAAAAATATGACCCCTCCACCCTGGTCTTCCCGCCTTATCTTCATACTTATGGTATTCGAAAAGCGACACGATTTCATCTCTTCCTTTTTTCTAAAAATCGTACCCAATTTAATGATACCCAGGGCCTGGCCGTCGTTCGATTAAAGGCCTGGGAGGACCCCACTACCGAAAATGATGATGATGAAGTCACCGTGTACGGGGTGAATTCGGGTGAAGATAATATCATTTATAACAAATCAATGAAATCACTGGGCATTTACGGCTTAGACGAAAGCGGTGAACAGCGATTATCGCGACCACACGGGATTGCGGCTAATGCCAGGGGCGAAGTATACGTGGCAGATACGGGTAATCATCGAATCGTGCGCTTATTTAATTCCGGCCGGGAATTACAATACGTAGCCGCAATCGGGCGGGAGGGACAAGCGGAGGGTGAATTCAGAGCGCCCTTTGGGGTGGCGCTGGATGTTCACGGCCAGCTCTATGTCACCGACACGGCGAACAATCGGATTCAGGTCTTTAATTCGAAAAATGAATACGTTCGAAAAATTGGCAATCATGCGGGTCTTCATTCACAATTTATTCAACCCACCGATATTGAAATTCTTCATCAAGATGAGGAGTGGGTCTTTCACAAGACCAGCTTTCTGGTCGTCATCGACTCCATGAATCAGCGTATTCAAAAATTAGCCCTGTCGGGCAAGACTTTATTAAAGAAAAATATGAAAAGATGTGGCTTTCCAGATGCCGATTTACAATATATCGACATTGATTATTATGGAAATATTTATATTACTGATAAAGCTAACCATTGTATTCACAAGTTTGACCATTTTTTAAATCTCCTCACGAGCTATGGCCGGTTGGGGAGTGGTCACAAAGAATTTGTGGAACCGCGGGGCATCACGATTTACCGACGTTTTGGGCAAATTTTTATTGGCGAAGCAATGGGGGCACAATATTACTGGATTGGCGTAGATGTTTTCAGGTTCAAATTAGAATACGCGGCCCAGCGTAATCTCATTAAAGCAAGATTTTTTTTAACTGAACCGGCCTATGTAACCGTTGATGTTTATGATTTGTCGGGGGTCTGGGTTACGCGGAGCTATCAACGGCGTTTCATGCGGAGCGGACTGCAGGAGGATGTCTGGGAAGCGAAAATATATGCTGTACAACCGGATTCAAGTGAACAAATAAATAATGGGAATAAATCAGCTTATGCGAATTTAAAATTTATACCTCAAGGGACATATAAAATCAAATATAAATTTGAACCCACTTATTCTTCTTATCATTATTTTTCGAAAATATTTGAAAAAGAAATCCAGCTTATTAATCCCAAATAAAAAGGGTTAGCCTGGTTTAGGCTAACCCTTTATATAATACCCCAGCGTTAAATCGAAGATTTTTTGCGATGTTGTCGATCCAAAGGTGCGAGATCTTCGCGTTCACACAGAAGAAATGACTTCTGTGTGCTCTGCTTGAGCATCACATATATAACATCTTAGTGATCGAATTATGTCATTTTAAAACTGAAAGGGTTCTTCTCAAATATAATCTTCCTGATTAAATATCATTCCTTTGCATTCTCATTTGAAAACCATTATTTCACTTTTTTTCCATTAAAAATCAATATCAAAAAAACATAAGTTCATCCTGAACAACAATCTTCCTGTTTCACATTTCATTAACCCATTTCAATTCGATTTTCTTGCCAGGGTTATTTTAGCGGATTGAATGAACGGATTGCTGGAAACGAATGAGCATAAAGTACTGACAAAAAAACTTATTTGGTTAATACGAATAAAGTGGGGTCTACTGCTAGCAGCAGACCCCATTTAAACGAATACCCCAGCCCTAAATTAAAGATTTCAAAAGTGATGACGAGTATTGGTCGACCTTGCTGAGTTAATTAACCACCAATTCAACTCGACCTGCTAAAGTATTTCAGCATCCTGCGGTAATTTGCTAATTCCTCAGTTTTGAATTAAATGGGCGTTTTGTACTCTTCCGTCGGTCCTGCTATTCAATTTCTGATTCACTGATAAAAACTCATAAAACAGGCATCAATCATTTATGTTACACCACTCAATCACATTCTAAATTAATCATTATCATCCTGAATTCAAACGCTTGAGAAATTTTCATAATAAACATCAAATTGGCCCATTTAATACTTAATTTATGGCCGGGGTTACTTCTTTGAATCTATGATAAAAATTATATAAATTTGAGAATAGAAAATTTTGATGTCTGAAATTTTAGAAAGAACAGAACTTCATTTCAAAATCCGGATTTTGCAAAGGTTATGCCATAAAATGAAAAATAAATAAGTCGGTTTTAATATCTTATTTAATAAAGAATTAATTCTATTTTGTGAATTAACCGATCATTGAGAAATTTTAAGCCGGTGACATAAAAACGGGCACGGTATCTCTGTTTTCAAATTATTGAATTTGTATAACTCTTTATATTTTAGTGTATTGAATAAATAACGTTACTGATTTGTTTTCGGACAGGGAGAGGTGGCAGCTTTTCGACTACAGGCTATTTACAGGAATAAATAGATTCTTCTTGACTCGCATAGTAAAATTGAGTATAATAAAGACCTGAATAATCGATAAGATTAATAAGAAGCTACCCATCTAATAAAAATCTTGTCGAAGAAACTTTAATTACTTTTTAAAAGATATTCTCCTTTATAAAAGAAAAAAATAAATTCAAGTGAGGTTCGAATGCAGCCAATATCCGCCCGGCTAGTTGAAGAAATCTGGATGAATATGTCCGAAACGCTACCCGATGAAGCTCCGACAATCATTAAGCAGCTTGAAAAAGAGCAACCGGTGATCCTGGTCTATTTAATGGCTGTTGGTAGTGATATTTTGAATAAGGATGAAAGAGAATTATTATTATATCTGGGGATTGTTGTCTGGAAAATAATGACTCAAAGTCAGAAGCCGATCAGACACATAAGCGATGAAAAAGTGGATGAAATTGAAGCCACTAATATGAAAATGCTCGAGTATTTGGAAGGAGAACCAGAGTGGGATTTCGACGAAACCGTTCGATTGATTATTGAAAATTATAATCAGGTGGAAGTGTTAAAATACGTTATTGAGGCCTTGATGGAAGAATTAGATGAAGGTGAAACTGACATCCGCGAAGAAAATCTTGGCCTGATGATGATTTATTTAAAAACGGTTATTGACTGTTTTGATTTGGATTGAAAATGAATCGTTAATTAATTGGACTCAGGCTCAAGTTTGAATTGGAAAAAGGAATCGAGACAGAGAGTCGTTGAGGAGTGTAAAAATATTTGAAGGACCATTAAAAACAGAATAATCTCTTCAATTAATTTACGCAGACTAATTTTATCGGAAAGATCCCACGGCGTTTTACAGCCGCAGCTTATATCTACCCCTCGAATAATATTTATCGTGATCGCCACTGCAAATATTAGCAGTAACCCCAAGAGAATTAAACTACTTCCTTTTATAAAGAATCCAACAATGAGCAACACGCCGGTAATCAGTTCAATCCAGGGAAGCGTAATCGCCAAAATGTTGATCAGCGCCGCGGGTAGCATCCGATAATTATCAATCGCTTCGGCGAATTCAGCGGGAGCTAATATTTTTTCAATACCGGCATAAATGAAAATAAAACCAATGAGTAATCGGAACAGAATAAATAAACCTCGACTTCGGGTGAGAGCTTCTACACGCATTTTATTGACCCTTTTCAATTGGATAATTCGCGGCCGTCCATTTTTCCCAGCCTTCATAAAGAATTCGAACATTTTGAAATCCGTTTTCAAACAGAAAATATGCTAATTCAATGCTTTTGTCACACGTTTCATCACTACAGTAGGTAATGATTAATTGTTGTTTATCGATAGTTTCAGGTATTTCTACCGGTGTTTCAGGATTATTCCAGGTGAAAAGCCTGGCGCCCGGAATATGGCCAAATTCATAGACTTCCAATGAGCGTGCATCAAGAAATAAGGCCTGTCGGGTTTGAAATAGTTGATATGCTTGAGCCAATGGTATCGCCATCGGCTCCTGAATGATTGAAGTTTCAATCGAAATAGACATCGTTGAATCAATTGCGATGGGTCGCTCTCGCGCAATAATTGGAATCCCATGCTGATAAAAATGATTAAATAAAAATGCTACAATTACCGTCGTCGGAATAATCAATAGCGCTTCGCACCCTGCCTGAATGAATTTTTGTCGGAGATTCATTTTCATTTATTTTTTCTTCCTTAAAATTTTATAAACGGTCTGAATTCAAATATAATAATAATGAAGTGAGTTTACCATTTTTCTTTTGCCAAACTTGAAGAGTGATTCACGGTACCACATGAATGAATCCTTTTCCGGAAGCGCGAATTTTACCAATGACCTGCGAATTTTGTACGCCATTTTCATTTAATGCCTCGATCAGCTTATTTTTATAGGCCGCAGGAGTAGCAATTAATAATCCACCCGACGTCTGCGCATCGCATAATAATAGCCTGGTTAACTGGGCAATTGATTGATGCCATTTTACAAAAGGCGTAACATACTCAAAATTTGAATAGGTTCCACCAGGAATGATATTCATTTGTACCAGTTCCAGCGCTTCGGGGATAATTGGTACGGCGCTTGCCTGGATTTCGGCGTCAACGCCACTCGCGGTTGTCATTTCCTTTAAATGGCCTAATAAGCCAAATCCAGTAATATCAGTGCAGGCATTTACCGGCACTGAACGTAGTGCCGTGGCTGCCGCCTGGTTAAGGCGACTCATGATGTGGATAATTTTTTCCGTAACCGGAGGTGATAACAGTCCCTTTTTCAAGCCAGTGGTCAATATTCCCAATCCAATCGGTTTGGTTAATACGAGGACATCCCCAACTTTCGCACCCGCATTGGTTAACACCTGGTTGGGATGAATTTGGCCGGTGACAGCTAATCCAAACTTGGATTCGCTGTCTTCCACCGTGTGACCACCGAGAATGGGAATGCCGGCTTCGGCAGCTTTATCAGCGGCTCCTTTCAGAATTTCTTTGAGAACGGACAGGGGCAATCGTTTTTCAGGGAAGCCCACAATATTGAGCGCAAACAGCGGCGAAGCACCCATTGCGTAAATATCGCTGAGTGAATTCGCTGCCGCAATGGCTCCAAAATGGTAAGGATCATCTACGATCGGCGTAAAAAAATCAACTGTCTGCACCAGGGCCAAATCATCATTTATTTTATAAACCGCGGCATCATCCGCGTGGGCTGAATTGACCAGGACCGCCGGATGCGACAGCACCGGTAGCGAGGCTAAAATTTCTTCGAGATTCTGTGGTCGGAGTTTACAGGCACAACCCAAACCATGCGTAAAGTGTGTGAGTTTGATCTGGGTTAAGTCAGTTGGGACCTGGATTGAGTCAAGACCCGGTTTTAGGCGCTTGACGGCAGCGGTAATCATTTCCACGGCGCGGTTAATTTGGGCGGCATCATTCAATAAACCCGTGGAAAATCGAATGGTACTCATTGCCAGATCAGACGGGACTTGCATTGCCAGCAGGACTGCTGACGGTTCAACGATTTCCGAATGACAGGCAGCGCCGGGTGAGGCCGCAATTTCATCCAGTTCGGATAACAACGTATTGGCGTCAATTCCCGGAAAGCTGACATTTAATGTGTTCGGTAAGCGCCGGGTGGGATGACCGTTTAAGATTAATTCCGGAATATTCTGCTGCAAACCTTGCCACAACTGATCCCGTAAGGTTTCCGTGTGTCGCATTCGTTCTGGTAATGTATTGTTGGCAAGCTCACAGGCGGCTCCCAGGCCAACGATTTCGAGCACATTTTCTGTCCCCGCCCGACGGCCACTCTCATGATTTGCCCCGTGAATAAATGATTTTAACTGAATGCCGCGCCGAATAAAGAGCGCTCCGATTCCCTTGGGGCCATATAATTTATGTCCCGCTATGGTTAACATGTCAATCCCCAATTCATGAACACGGGTGGGAACCTTGCCCACTGATTGGGCGGCGTCCGTGTGGAAGGGAATTTGGTGAGTTCGGGCGATTTGAGCTATTTCTTTTATGGGTTGAATGGTTCCCACTTCGTTGTTGGCGTGCATGATACTGATTAAGATCGTGTCGGGACGAATAGCTTGTTCCAGATCAGCTAAAAGAATCATTCCGTACGGGTCGACTGGCAGGTAGGTGATTGTAAAATGCCATTCTTCTTCCAAAAACTTGCAGACATTTAAGACTGCGGGATGCTCAATCTGAGAAGTAAGAATATGTTTCCCCCGCTTTCCCCAGGTTAAAGCAGCCCCCTTAATTGCATAATTATTGGATTCACTACCACCGCTGGTAAAAATAATTTCGTCAGCCGCACAACCAAGCAAATCGGCGACCTGAGTTCGAGCTGCTTCAACCGCTTTCCTGGCCTGTATTCCATACCAATGGGTACTGGAAGGATTGCCAAAATTTTGGTGCAGAAACGGTTGCATCGCTTCAACGACCTCAGGAGCAATCGGTGTGGTGGCGTTATGATCAAGATATATTGGTGACATGGTTCGATTTGTTTTTTAATAATTGAACTTATAATATATTCACTCAATATATTGAGCGTGAATGATGAACTTCGAGGTTTTTATCATCGAAATCATGCGAATAAATTGATAAACGGGAGTTGCGGTATAAAATCCTCGAAGGTCTGTCCCGGTGAGCATCGGTTGTAATATACAAAATATCAATTAAGAATGCAAGATTTTCAATTGTTAATAATTCAGTTTCAGGCAAATAGCCTGATCGGGTGTAAAAATAATAACACTTCGTTTCACTGTGAAACAAATCGGTTACGATAGCAAAAGATGGGTGTCAAACAAGAGTTAATGCTTGCGGAGTTAAAGAGGAATAACTTATTTATAATTAAAAAAGTTAGCCGTATCTTATCTGATTCGTTACATCCTTTTTAGAAATCAAAAGAATTTTTCCCAATAATTGTTTGGTATTAATTTTGCCTGAATGGTTTAAATTTAAAGAAGTGATTATTCGGTCGCATCCAGATTCCAGGAGGTTTTCACGTGTCGCAGGAAGATTTGCAGGTGAAATTGAACCAAAAATTGAAGTATCTTCAGGATAAGAAAAAGCTTACTCAAAATTTAAGAAATCTTGATCTGGTTAAAAAGGAAGTTCAAAATGAAATTGACAAAATATTACCAGAAAAGAAAAAATTTGAAGAGTGGGCCAGATATTTTGGAAATGACGGTAAATCCAGGCAGGTGTTAAAATGGTTTAATGATGAACTGAATAAACTTAACGCCAAACTCGAACGCGTTCGAATTATGCGTGAAAAAATTTTGCTAGTTCAAGAGAAACTGGATGTACAATTAAGCAAAGTGACGCATGAAATTGAAAATTTTCAGGGTGCCCGGCCCCGTCTTCCGCATTTGTCTCAATCACATCCTCAACCTTCGTTTATTAGTAAAAGCTCCGCGCCCGAATCGAGTGAGTCGGTGGTTCCTCATTCGCACAAATCAGGCGAAAAAATCCCATCGATAAGAAGCCATTCCGGCGAAAATACGGAATATCCACGTGAGAATCAAGAGGACAGGGAGGATTCAGACCTGTTGAGTAACAGAGCCACTGCACGCGATCCTGCCCATCCTGCTCGTAGTGCCATTTCGGAACTTCTTGAAAAGAAAAGAGACGGTTCCGAGCTGTTTGAGCAAAAGGAAGCCTTACCGGAATCCGAGGCCAATGCTGTTGTGAAAAAAACTGAAGAACAGCAATTAAAAAGTAACCAATCCGATCAGCCGATTGAACCATCTAAATCTTCGGAATTTACTGTCAATGACTTTGAACCACCTTTGCCTGAGGAGACTGAATTTGATAGTTTTTTATCGATAGAGAAAGAGGTGCGGAAAAATCCTACGGCTCATTCAAAAAAGAATATTCACCGAGAACAAAAATATCGATATATTAAAAAGCAGCCGGTTCGGACTAAACTTGATCTTCCGGCTGATAACCGGCAGACGGATACAACCTCACCTGTTTCAGCTCGAGAATCGTTGAAAGGCAAGGAAATCTCCACTTCGGAGAAACTGCCATTTCAAACCGATGCCAATGCAAAAGGAACCGAATCAACTAAAAGCCGTTCAAAATCAACCCCCTCCAAGACAACGGTAAGCATTGAGGACGGCGAAACTCAACTAATCTCCTCGTTCAAAGGGACGAAAAGCCGGACTTCCAAAGGGACGAGTGAATTTGAAACGAAATCAAAAGAAAATTTGAGGGAAACCAAATCATCGCCGACAAAATCTGATTTTTCGGAACAACCATCGCCTTCTACCTGCGAAGAGGTGCCAACGAAATCCCCACCGGTACCTGTGCCTGAAGAATCTTTTCAGTCTGGTAAATTTTCCGGCATTCGGATTAGTAATTCCCGGGAAGATGCTTTATATTTGGGTATTGATTTGGGAACTTATGAAACAACCATTGCTGCCAGTAACGGTGAGATTGCCACGACGGTAAGTGCCGTGGGTTGGCCCAAAGACCTGATTTCTCGAAAAATGTTAAAAAAAGATATTCTCTTCGGTGAGGAAGCCTTAAAACATAAATTGGCGCTCCGCTTTTATCGTCCGTTGGAAAAGGGAGTTATTAAAGATACGGATGAAGATTTACAGGCCGCGAATGAATTAATCAAATATGTCTTAAATTTGGTTCATCCGGAAAAATATAAAAAAGTATATGCCGTCATCGGGGCACCGGCACAGGCGAATTTGCACAATGAACAGTCGATTCTGGATGCTGCCCGGGAGGTGATCGACGCAGTGACTATCGTGAGTGAGCCGTTTGCCGTAGCTTACGGTGAAGCTAATATTTATAATTCGCTGGTAATTGATATTGGCGCCGGAACAACCGATATTTGCCGATTACGCGGCACCATGCCCGAAGAGGAGGATCAAATCACCCTCATCAAGGCGGGTGATTATATTGATGAGCAGCTTATGCAAAATATTCGTTCTCGAATTAAAGGCGCACAAGTGGTCAAAGATATGGTGCGACGGTGGAAAGAAAGTTACTCATTTGTGATGCAAAATCCCAAACCCGTTATGGTTGATATTACCATGGAAGCGAAACCGCTGCGCGTGGATATTACGAATATTATTTGTCAAAGCTGTGAAGCAATTGTTGATGACATTGCTGCCAGCGTCACCCAACTCGTGTCTACTTTTGATCCTGAATTTCAGCAAGCTTTAAAACAAAATATATTATTAGCGGGCGGGGGAAGTCTCATTCGAAATCTGGACCTTTACCTGGCGCAAAAATTAAGCTCCCTGGGCGAGGTCGTCATCAAAAAAGTCCCCAATCCGATTGAAGCCGGTGCTAAAGGAGCCGTGCGACTGGCAATGGACGTCACCGATGATTTCTGGCGGGAACTTTAATCTTTTATACAAGTAACAATGCGGTTTTGAGACTAAACCTTTAAGTCCTCTCGTTAAAGAGAGAATTTAGATGAGTTTTAAAAATCTGGAATCTCAAAACCACTTTCACCTTAATATTTGAGTCCTTTAAATAATCCAAAAAGTTAGGACATACTCTGCCAAATTCCCACAGCGGTCCTTCGCGGTAATTTTTAAAATGTGCTTACCTTTCATTAAGTCGGTGGCTGGTTGATAGCCGAGTATTTTTCGATCAGGATCATATTCTGCAATCACCAGTTTATCATCTAAATACATCCGTAAATATTGAGAATTACCAATAAAACCAGATAATTCATCCGCAATTTTTACCTGAATCCGGGGAGTGGTATTGGAAAGTCGCATTCCATTGGAAGGATAAATCGATGTTATTTCAGGCGGTACTTCATCCTTAATCAACGTGTAGCTGTCAAAAGAGTTAACGTGAGTGGTAATCGTTTTTTTTCTTAAATCCAATGTGTTTCCGGAAAAGCGCCACTTATTCTTGGTACTCATTGAAGCCCGCGCGTAGATCCCTAACTTTTCAGGGGAAGGATAATGCTCCGGAAACTGAATTGTGATTTTTGCATTCTTTTTCAGGGGTACGTCAAAAGGCTCAATTCGATAGATTTGTCCCACAATTTCATCGTCAGCCATTGTTTCAGGTAATTCTTCGTAAATCCTTCCAAACAAAGGACGATAAATCCCATCCACCGAGAAATTCACCCATAACCGGCCATCGTTTGATTGTAGCCGCCCTCCGGTAGCTTCCGGAATTGGCTGAATGTTGAATTGTTCCTCATAAAACATCCCCCGCCCATCAATGGTTTCGGCAGAAACTTCAATTAAAATTCGTCCCTTTTGATTGGAAGTGAGTTCATAACAACCAATAAAGGTGAACAAATCATTCTGGATTAATTCGACTGGGATTGGCAACGAGTCGTCTGGTTTCATTAACAATATTGGATTTTCCTCCACCGGAATGGAGACGTTGACCTGAAAATAGATAAAATTATCAAAGAATTCGTGTTTAAGGTCAATAAAAACCTGGCGATTCGTAAGGGTGAGGTTCGGTTGTAATATCTGAAAGTAGGATTTAAACGGTAAACCATGCTGATCCCGGGCCTCCAGTTTTAAAATACGAGAGGAGGTCGGTGAATTTGAAATGTTCGTCAAAAAATGTTTTTTGAAAGGCTCCGGTCCGGATGATGCCAATTGTTTACTATTTAGATTAAATTTGTGAACCCAGTCGCGGCCTTGATTATAGGAAATGTACGCCTTTAGTTGGTTGATTTGATTCAGATTTTGTGCGCTAAGATTGGTTAAATAAAAACGTCCCTGCTGATCAACTTCTATTTCCGGCTCCAGATTGTGCCATTTGTGAAAAACAAGTTGGCCGGTTAAAATCGAAGTATTACCGTGATAATCATTCACTTCGATTCGAAAATTGTGAGGTGTCGTTTCAGAAACGACCTCATCGTCGGCATTGATGCTACCATTCACCTGGCTTGTGGTTATTTTGGATTGAATATTTTCTTCGTGTCGCAGGCGGTTTACCAATTGCTCGTTGATAATTCCGGCTCCTGGCTGAAATGGTTTATAGAAATTTAATTCGTTCGGATAATCACGGAAGCAACGATAATAAGTCCCCAAACCTCGTCGCAGCAAACGAAAATCTCGATCGAGGAAAATTTGATTCGTTGTGGCATAAGAAAATTTATCGTATTTGGCAGCAAAAATCAACCGGTCATCGATGAACAGTCGTAATTCATAAATTCCTAATTTATTCGTAACGTCATTGATTGGATCATGAACCTCAATTGCCAGACCAACCTCACCGTAAACCTGAATTAATTCACCAATAATAAATTGATTGCTGGTTTTTTTCACCGGAGTCAGAATGAGAGTTTGAAAATCACCACTGATTTGGGTAGACGCTCTCAAAGGTAACAGGGCTAAATGGGTGATTTGAGGGGGTCTGGTATCGGTGACAGGAAATCCTTTCGACAGCGGATTAATCGGATTATTATACGGATCCCGAATTTCAAAGTGCAAATGGGCAGGGCCGATTCCACTTTCACCGGTGTAAGCAATAATCTCTCCCGCTTCCACCGGAAAATCGTGGGGATCAAAATATTTATTAATACTGAAATCCTGCCGTCGCATTTGTTCCTGGTGCATCACGGCCTCAAATCGGTGGGCGAAACGTTCTAAATGGGCGTAGACCACAATTTCACCGGTATCTAATTTCTGATATAATACTCGTCCGTAACCGTAGGGTGAAACTCGCATCCGCCAAATATATCCCGGACGAATAGCATATACCGGGTAGCCTGTTTTCCCCCAGGTTTTAACATCAATACCAGCATGAAAATGACCGTACCGAAATTCTCCGAATGAGGAGGTTAAGTAATAACTGGCATTGGTGGGCCAGATGTATTCCTGTGAACCAAGCCGGGGGGGCAGGGAAAATCCTGAAATCAATAAAATTATTTGAACAGCAAGTCGCACATTATCTCCTTTATTCAATAAGTCTAGGAGGTGAGATTAAATAACTTTCTCATTTACTAGAATGGTGTCAAATAAAAATAACACTTTATCGGTTTAGGATGAGTAAGTTATATTATCTCACCTCCTTAACCATTAAATGTGCCAAATTTTCAGTTAAGAACCTTCTTTCAAAACGCTTAATGTAAGGGTGGGGCTGTTTATTTAATTGGTGCTTTCGATATTTTTCATACAAAAGTAAAATCGTCTGTTTCAATTGCATTAAATCAGCGTGAGAAAGAATATATCCGGCGTGCGCGGTGCGAATAATTTCAGCCAGCTCGCCTTCCGGAATTATGGCTAAAATGGTCCGTCCCGTGGCTAAATATTCAAATATTTTGCTGGTGATTATTTCTTCTCCACTTGTTTTAATAACAAATAGCAACAGAACATCTGCCATGAACATCTCTTGAATGGCGATTTGATGCGGTACGTAACCAACGATTTCAACATTATCCCTGAGTTCGTATTTTTCGAGCAGCGGCAGAAGTTGACTAAAAATATCCGTACCCACAAATCGAATCTGAATCGCAGGGGCTAATTCCGGACGCTCCTGAAAAACTGTACTCATTGCCGCTAGAAATGGTTCCGGGTTACTTACTTTACTAATTGAACCGCAATGGACAAAAGTCAATTTTTTCGTCGGGGGTGTACTGGTTGTCAACCTAAAATCAGCCGCATCATAGCCATTCATAATAACACTAAAAGCTGACGCCGTGCGATTTGCTTTCCGCTGTAAATTATCGACCAGCTTCTGACAGATGCCAATAACATGATCGGCTTGCTTCAGCACCAATCTTTCTAAAGAACGATTGATAACTTTGTGAACCACCGTCGGGCACGGTTGTGACTCCCCTTCTGTCCACTCATCGCGGAAGTCAGCGATCCATTTGATTTTCAATAACCATTTGAGAATAACACCGGCTAGATGCGAGGAATGCGGCGGCGAGGTGGTTAAAATAATTTGAATTTTTTCTTTTTGGATGATTTGAATCGCTTTGATCAGGGCAAACGGTAGCCATAAAATTTTTGAATCGGGAATAAGCAGCCAGCCACTCACGATTTTATTTAAAAGCGTTAACCAGGATTTGCCTGACCAGGGCGCTTTTGGCGTGGGGTGACTTGATTTTTGACGCATCTGGCGATGTTCACGCCACCAGGCCAAGAGCCGAAGCGGGTCTAATGAACCCGTTCGATATATTTTTACGCCGGGTAAATCCTGCAGCAGGGTTGAATCCTGGGCGTAATACTGAACCGATTTAACCGTTACTACCAGGGGTTGCCAGCCGAATTCCGGTAAATATTTACAAAATTTGGCTATGCGCTGGGTGCCTCCCATTCCCATGGGTGGAAAATAATAACTTAGAATGAGGACTTTTTGTTTCACCGATTGAAGAAATTCCTTTTATTGAAGTGTTGCAGATTGCTTTTCAAAAGCGAGTGGCTAACTTTTCCGTTATTTTATGAAAACCCCACCGCAGATTGGAAGTCGGCTGGCTGAGATAACGCTTCCATTTAGTCGCCACCTGGCTGAAATAAGCCTCGCCGGTTAATTTACTCAGTACCTGGAGTAATTGAATGTGGATTTTATGGTACATCCTCGAGGCCAGCCGTTGGACCGGAAATAGATCGTAACGAGTCCAATAGCC
>Ga0180437_10002871_pt1 | contig 26541 bp, 23 predicted proteins | sample SS_ome_4_FD_132410 | JGI IMG/M metagenome (GOLD analysis project Ga0180437, IMG submission 132410) | Hypersaline lake sediment archaeal communities from the Salton Sea, California, USA - SS_3_D_1 metaG | ecosystem: Environmental > Aquatic > Non-marine Saline and Alkaline > Hypersaline >... | reverse complement strand
CTACCAGATTCACATCTCTTGCCCTTGGCCTCTGTGCAGGCGTCGTCGTGAGAAAAGGGATGCCTGATGCCGGCGTCCACAACCTCCTGACATCGTGTTTGCCGGAAAATGGAGTCTCGGGCAATCCTGGGGCGGTTCAGTTTTTCACCGGGGTCGAAAGGTCGGACAGGTTCCAGCTTGCTTCGATGTGTTTCGCGGACGCCGCCTGGGCGGAATACCTGGAGCCCCTCATCAATCCGACAGGAGAAGACTAGCGCGTAAGCACCATCTTCTGCACGCGGTCCTCGCCACCGAAGACCAGCCTCGCGAAGTAGATCCCCGATGAGACCGGCCGCGAGTCCTTATCCCTGCCGTCCCATTCGCGGCCATGAGGGCCGGGCTCGAGGCTCGAGTCCACGAGCACACGAACCTCACGCCCTCTGATGTCGTAGATGGCGAGCCTGGCGTATCCGGCGGATGGGAGCGTGAAACTCAGCTGGGTGCTCGGGCTGAAGGGATTGGGCCGGTTGGGGGACAGTCTGAGAGCCGTGGCGTCTGAGCCCTGGGAGCACGAGTCGACTCTGACTGTGACCTCCATGGAGGAGGAGGGGAGGATGTCCACACCGACATAGTACATGTCGGCGTCCTCCAGGCTCTCCACGCCAATGAGCGTCCCGCCCGTGACCGCCACGCTGTCGCAATTCGGGGGCATGAGGAACTTGAGCATGGCGTGCTCGAAGCGCTGTCCTATATCGTTAGTGACGTGGGCGGTCACCGAGTCGCGCATACCGTCGTTCGCCGGCAGGTAGTAAACGTTGAGGTTGCGCCCGTCGCGACCGGCCGAGATGGTAGCGGAGGGCGTGAGAACCCCGCCCGAAACGCGCACCACCCGGTACGCACGCTCGCCGTCGCACACATTGTCGGTCGCCAGGTTGTACGGCGGGCCGGTGATGCTGCCCGCGTCGCTGTGTATGTGCCCCCAAAGCGCCATCTCTACGCCCAGCGAGTTCAGGTTGATCTGGCGCGAGAAGTCATAGTGATAGAAGAGAACCTGGGCGGCGCTCCCGGAGGCGGCGGCGAGGTCCTGGGCGAGCCACTGCATCTGGCGGGAGGTGAAGCTGTCGCTGCCGTAGATATTATAGCGCCACCTGTCGTAGTTGTCATAGGCCTCCAGCCCCACGAAATGCACCGGCCCGTAGTCGAAGCTGTAGTTCTGGGTGAACCAAGGCGCTCCGGGGGGCGGCGAGTCGAGGCGCTTCCAGCCGAAGAACCTCCACCAGTCGCGCCGGGCCGTGCCGTCGGGAGGCGGCGTGTCTCTCCAGCCGCCGACGTCGTGATTGCCGGCAGTCAGGAACACGGGCACTTCGAACTCCGTGAGCATGCGCTGCGCCTTGCTGTAATAGCGCCGGTCGAGGAAGTCCTCGAGCTCTCCTTCATTCACCAGGTCGCCGGTCAAGAGCACGAACTCGGGGTTGATGATATTGACATCGGCGATAACCTCGCGCAGGTCCGTCATTTCGGATGAATCTGTGTCGGCCCCGGTCTGGTAGTAAAAGCGGTGAGTCGGGAGGTGGGTGTCGGTAAGGTGAATGAAGTAATAGTCGTGCTTGAAGTCGGGAATAACTTCCACCGCGTGGCGCGTCGTATCCCAGATTCCGCCGTCCGCAGATACCGTGAGGTCGTAGAGGCCGTAGAGCGGGACGTCGGGTACGACGGCCGAAATCGTCCACCAGAGCGTGTTTGGATCGTAGGCGCTCGATACGACCTCGAGCGGCAGTGAATTTGCGTTTCTTGAAATAGCGGCGGCCCAGCCGGTAACAGAGGGGTCGGCGTCGCATTCAATTGTCAGAGTCTCTCCGGGCTTCACAAACGACGGGATATTGAGAAGCGGCACCTGTATGACCGTCAGCGTGTCACCGAGCCCCGCGATTCCAGACATCTCTTCAAGGGCGAAGTCATGGGAGAGATCGTCGCCTTCATTCATGGTGATGACTGCGGTGCCTGTAAGGTAGCCGTCCCTGACCGCCTCGAGATGCCAGGTCCCGGGGGGCAGGGTGGTGGAGGCGAGGCCCTCGCCGTCGGTGATCATCTGCAGATATGGAGCCGCGGAAGGGTCATAGACATTGACCGCTGCGCCCTGGAACCTGATTCCGGTCAGCTCGTCGTATACAGAGCATGAGATTGTGCCGGTGGGTTTTCCCGTGGCCTCGTGCAGTGCCGCGGCGACCGAGGCTATGTCGCCTCCGCCGATTGCCAGGTAGCGCTCATAGGTCACAGTATCGCCGGGTTCAATCGACGCCACGTCGACGCTCAAATGAGACCAGAAGTCGTCATGGTCTCCATGGACATTGGCCATGCCCGCGCCCGCGTAGCCGTAACTCACCAGCTCGTTCGTTCCCGCGACCCAGGCCGAGGTGGCGTCGCCCCATAGTGCGAAGCCCCGTCCCGGAGCGTACTTCTCGCAGTCGCCCCATGCGAAAGCGTCGCCCAGCTCGAATGACTCGAAGGTCGAACCTCGGTTGTTTATTAAGGTGGTTGAGATCGTGACGTAGTCGGCCGAGGGCTCGAGCGAGTACTCTGTGGCGACCGTGAGATAGGGGTCTTTGGAGTCGAGCCCCGTGACCCTGATGACGGCCGGGCCTCCGCCGGTGCCGTCTTCTATGATCTCCAGTGAGGAGTACACCGCCTGGCGCGGCCAGGCATCGTCAAAGTGGGAGTAGAACTCCATGATGCCGTCGATCCGCTCGGCCCGGAGGCCCGCGTCGACTATATTGGCGCCGCTCAGGGAATACGGCGACTCATAGCCGGTCTCGGATATCACGACGGCGATCCGGTCGTTCTCCAGCATGAAGTCCGACACCCCGCCCCCGACGTAAGTGCCCGAGAACAATGTGTCGGATGCGGTTATCTCACGGGCTGACGTCCAACCGTCCATGGCCACATCGCCCGCCCGGGCCGTATCGCCGTCTCCGGCTGCGGCCGGCCCGGCCGGGGCCGGAAGCAGGGCCGCCAGAAGCAGCGCCGCAGTCAGGTTCTTTAATCTCGTGTCTCTCCCTCCGGTGAGGGTCACGGAGTCGCGGTAGGCAACCTTACGCACTCCTTGTGCATAGTATACTAGATTGGATGCAGGAAACCAATCGATGTTGCCCCCGGCTGATGAGCGCCTACTTGCGGCGGATGAGGGTTACGGGGCGGTTGGCGCTTTCCTCTTTCTCCATGGGCCGCTTGAGGTCCCAGTTGTTCCACCAGCCCAGGAATTCGAACTCACCGCACTTCTCGAGATGGAGGAGGAACTCCTGCGGCAATATCACCCGTACGGTGTTCCGGCTCTCGAAGTGATGCTCGCGGCCCCGGTCATTGAGGTCGCCGATCAGCCTGTGGCGGGCGATCTGGGAGGCGGGGTCGATCACCTCTTCAATGAAGCGCAGCTTCATCTCGACGCCCCTGCGCTTCATCTTCCATCTCTGCTCGCCCTTGGGCTGATTCCACTCGAAATTGATGCACCAGTCGAGGAAATAGAGCCCGCCGGGCCTCAGCGCCCGGGCGACCGACCGGAGGTGGGACATGAACCCCGCCGTCGATCTCGTGTAGAGCGAGCCGCACATGGTGACGACGAAGTCGACGGGCTCGGACAGGTTGAAGTCGGCCATGTCGGCCTCGATGAAGGTGGCGTCGATGCCGAGGTCCCGGGCCTTTGCTTCCGACCACTTTACCATGGCCTTGCTGATGTCGAGCCCGGTATAGCGGTAGCCGCGCCTCGAGAGCTCCTCGATATGGGGACTCGTGCCTGAGGCGAGCTCGAGTACATGTCTGACGGGTATTCTGGAGTAGCGGGCGAAGCACTCCTCGAGGAAGTCGACCTCCCCGGCGATATCGCGCCAGGAGAAGGCGAGGTCATAGTATTCCGGGTTGTCGTAGAAGTTGTCCACGAATCCCAACATAACAGATGCCGGCGGCCGCTCAAGACCTAATTGGCCGATTATGGTTGACACCGGGACTCGCCCGATTCTATATTCTTCATCACCGGGGCGAGACAGCAATGGAAAGACTGCGTTCAGACGACATAGTCAAGCTTGCCTTCAGCGTGATCATCTGCATGATCCCCGCTTTTGTAGGGGCAATGATAAACGCCAAGGCGATTCCGACGTGGTACGCTTTCGCAAACAAGCCGCCCTTCTCACCGCCCGACTGGATTTTCGCTCCAGTCTGGACGGGGCTCTATATTCTGATGGCAGTAGCCCTGTTCCTCATCTGGCGGAAGGGAATCGACTTCCCCGGCGTCGCAGTCGCCATCTGGGCCTTCGCGGTTCAGCTCCTGCTCAACGGCCTCTGGACCCCGGTCTTCTTCGGGCTGCGGGCGCCTCTTGCCGGGCTGGTCGTGATAGGTCTCCTGTGGGTGGCCATTCTGATAACCATTGTCAAGTTCTTTGCCTTGTCCCGCGCGGCCGCCGTAATGCTCATCCCTTATCTTGCCTGGGTGAGTTTCGCTACGGCAGTCAACGCCGCATTCTACTTGCTGAACAGATAGCCCCGATGTGGAGGACCTGAGCTTGGGAGAGCATGTCAGACCGTCGATCGTTGTGAGCAAATGCATCGAGTTCGACTCGTGCAGGTACAACGGGGCGATGATACCCAGCGAGGTGGTAGGGTCGCTCAAGGATTTTGTAGATTTCATTCCGGTGTGCCCGGAGGTTGAGATCGGGCTGGGAGTGCCCCGGGATCCGATAAGGATCATATCCGAGGGGGGCGAGGAGAGACTGTGGCAGCCGGCGACTCAGAGGGACGTCACCGACGACATGAAGGGATTCACGCGCGGGTTCCTTGAAGGGCTCGGCCCGGTGGACGGGTTCATCCTCAAGTTTCGTTCGCCTTCCTGCGGCATGAAAGAAGTGAAGATTTACGGCGGCAAAGGAAAAGCGCCGGCATCGGGCAAGGGCGCGGGCTTTTTCGGCAGGGAGGTGCTGGCCGCTTTCGGGGACCTGGCCGTTGAAGACGAGGGGCGCCTCAGGAACTTCAAGATAAGAGAGCATTTCCTGACCAAGGTGTTCGCGCTTGCGCGCTTCCGCCTTGCGCGTGAAGCCCGCTCCATGAAGTCCCTGGTTGAGTACCAGGCCGGAAACAAACTCCTCTTCATGGCCTACAATCAGAATGCCATGAGAGAGATGGGGCGCGTGGTTGCGAACCCGGCGAAAAAGAGGATCGATGAGGTGCTCCGCGACTATGAGGCGCTGCTCCTGAGGGCCCTTGCGAAGGCGCCGCGGCGCGCGTCGGCCATCAATGTTCTCATGCACGCCCTGGGTTATTTCTCCGACGAGCTGACGGGCCGCGAGAAGAGTTTCTTCCTCGGCTCGCTTGAGAAGTACCGCGAGATGAAGATACCCTTAAGCGTACCCGTGGGAATAGTCAACTCCTGGCTCGCGCGCTACGACCGCCCCTACCTGGCCGAGCAGACTTTTTTCGAGCCCTACCCCGGGGATCTTGTCGAGATCACGGATTCGGGCAAAGGCCGTGACGTGTAGATAGGATGCGGGATTCCGGGACAGCGATGCCGGAAGGCAGGGTGCCATGCGAGTTTTCATAACCGGCGGGACGGGTTTCGTGGGGCGGACGCTGGCTCGGAATCTGGTCTCGCGCGGCCACGGGGTCACCGTGCTCACCCGCCGGGGGGAACCGGGCGAAGGCGGGGTCGAGGGCGTATCCTATGTTAAGGGCGACCCCAATACCGCGGGTGGCTGGCAGGAAGCCGCCGGCGGACACGACGCCGTCGTAAATCTCGCGGGGCGTTCCATCTTCGCCAGGTGGACTTCGGCCGTAAAGAAAGAGATACGCGAAAGCCGCCTGCGCATAACGCGCAATGTGGTGGACGCCATAGCGCGTCACAGGGGGAAGCCGACGTCGCTCCTCAACGCGTCGGCAGTGGGCTACTACGGATTCCGCGGAGACGAAGTGCTCGACGAGCAGAGCCCGCCCGGGTCGGACTTCCTCGCGTCGGTGGCGCGGGAGTGGGAAGAGGCGGCTCTGTCGGCGCGGCAGGCCGGAGCGCGGGTGGTTCCCTGCCGCTTCGGAATCGTGCTCGGCAGGAGAGGAGGGGCCCTGGCCCAGATGCTGAAGACCTATAAGCACCTGCCCGTGGCCTCGCTTGGAAGCGGCAAACAGTGGTTTTCATATATACATGAGATCGACCTGGCCGAGGCGCTGCGCTTTATTCTCGAGCAAACCGCCATCGAAGGGCCGGTCAACTGCACCTCGCCCTGTCCTGCAAGAAACCGCAACTTCGCGAAGGCCTTGGCGCGGGCTTTGGGACGGCGCGCCTTCCCGGTCGGCGTTCCGGCGTTCGCTCTGGGAATGGCAATGGGCGAGTTCGGCAGGGTGCTCATAGAGGGACAGCGCGTGATTCCGCGCAAGCTGCTCGATTCCGGTTTCGAGTTCGGTTTCCCGGGTGTCGACGATGCCCTGGCGGACCTGCTCGGCGGGGCCCTGTGACAGCGAGGTATGTTGAGCGGGTAAGAAGTAAAATGAGCGGCTGAGAGGCATGGGAAGGGGCAGAGGCAATGCCGGTGAATCCCGGACGCGTGAATGTAGTGAATGAGAAGTGCCGGGGCGGGCGTATTGCAGTCTACTGGATGAGCAGGGACCAGCGCGCCCATGACAACTGGGCGCTCATCTACGCCGCCGAAATCGCGCGGAGAGAGCGCGTACCGCTGGTTGTTGTCTTCTGCCTCGTGGACGACTTCCTCGGAGCGACCCTCAGAGCCTATGATTTCATGCTGAAAGGCCTCGAAGAAGTCGCGCAGTCGCTTGCGCGCAAGGGCATCCCGTTCTTTCTTCTCAAGGGCGATCCCGCCGCCCGGATAATCCGTTTCGTAAGGGAGAACGAAGCCGGCTGGCTGGTCACCGACTTCGATCCGCTGCGTGTCAAACGCAGGTGGAAGAGAAAAGTCTCATCGGGCACAGATGCCGACATGTACGAAGTGGATGCGCACAACATCGTGCCCTGCCGTATGGCGTCACAAAAACAGGAGTACGGCGCGTACACGCTGCGGCCGAAGATCCGCCGCGCGCTGCAGGAGTATCTTGACCTCTTCCCGCCGCTTCCGAAGAGCCGCCCGGCCTATAAGGGCAGCGTCCCGGAGGTGAGCTGGCGGCGGGTAAGAGAGGGGCTTCAAGTCGATCGCGACGTGGGGCCCGTAGGGTGGGTCAGGCCGGGCGAGAGAGCCGCCCGGCGGGCACTCAAGCGCTTCATAGGTAGGGGGCTCAGACACTACCCGGAGAAGCGGAACGATCCCTCACTCGAAGGCCAATCGGGCCTCTCGCCGTACCTGCACTTCGGCCACCTCTCGGCGCAGCGGGTCGCCATAGAGGTTGAGACGAGCAAGGCCCCGACGCGGGCGAAAGAGGCGTTCATGGAAGAGCTCGTAGTAAGGCGCGAACTCTCCGACAACTTCTGTTTGCATAACGCGCATTATGACGGAGTCCGCGGCTTTCCGGACTGGGCGCGGCGGACGCTGGCGGAGCACGAAGGCGACCCGCGCGAATACGTTTACACGCTGCGCCGGCTAGAGACATCGCAGACCCATGACGGCCTCTGGAACGCGGCCCAGCGTGAGATGGTGACGCGGGGAAAGATGCACGGGTACATGAGAATGTACTGGGCAAAGAAGATCCTGGAATGGACGAGATCGCCCGCGGCGGCGATGAGGTTCGCGGTCTATCTGAACGACCGGTATGAGCTGGACGGAAGGGACCCGAACGGCTATACGGGAATCGCCTGGAGCATAGGCGGGGTCCACGACCGCGCATGGGGCGAAAGACCGGTCTTCGGGAAGGTCCGATATATGAGTCTCAAGGGAATGAAATCCAAGTTCGACTCGGACGCCTATATAGAGAAATACTCCGCCTGACCTCAGCGATACATGCTCTTGATGCTCCCCCACGACGTCGGCTCTATGGCGTCCGGACCCTCGCATCGCAGGTAAAGCCGCCAGGCGAACTCCACGTAGCCCCAGTCGGTACCGCCGGCGGTCGTGTCGTCGCCGTCGAGGAACCACTGCGGAGGGCAGTAAGTGAAGTCTATGCCGTAGTAGCCCGAGTGTATCGTGCTGTAATGGCTCGACGTCGGCCTGGGATAGAGAGCGTTCATACAGCCTATGTCATGCATCTCGCAGGCGTCGGTATACGGCGCGCTGATGTTGTCCGTACCCCAGCGCGGGTAAGTCGCCTCCGTTCCGATGTGCCTCGCGGTTATCAGAATCCTGGGCGTGGCTTTAAGAAGCGTGTCGATGCAGCAGGACGTGAGGAAGAGGTTAGGTTCTATATCTATGAAGCCCCAGTTGTGTTCGGTTTCCACGGGCCCGCTGTTCCAGAGGGACGGCCCCACGGGGCAACCGTCCTCATCCGAGCACCACACGTCGAACTCAACCGTGAACTGCCCCGGGTAAATCGACCCGTACCCGGCGAAGTCGAGTACGCGGAAACGGTCCAGGGTGTGGCATTCCAGAGGATCGCATGGATCATATATGCCCGTGGATGTGTCGCCCACGGCGAAGAACTGGCCGATGATGTCATTCTGCTCCCACTCGTAGAATCCCCAGAACCAGGACTGGGTCGGGCAGGGTATGTAGTAATAATACTGTAGATAACACTCGTCCACGGCCTCCAGCAGGAAGGTCTCGCTCAGCCGGTACTGCTTTGCCTCATACGCCTGCACGGTGGCGGCGCCGATCAGGACTACTGCCAGGGTCAGTATCAATGCCTTGTTCATTTTGCGCTCCTAGTCTTCAGGTTCATTGCCTTGTGCTGCGCCTATTCTAGCAAAGCGTTGTGCCCGAAGCCAAGATAAAACTTGCGCGAAATCAACACATATTGACCGCCGCCGGGCCCGGTGTTAGGCTTCATGAAAACCGACGATTATAAGGCTGCCGGCTCTGCGGCCGCCGATAAGGGAGGCTGATCGATGAGGAAATCGCATGCGCTCATTCTGTTCGCACTTTCTTTAGCCTGCCTCTCGCAGGCTGCCGGCGCGGCCGAGGTAAACCTGAACGCCGCCATCGTGGGAGCATTCCCCGTGGGGACCTTCGCCGACAAGGACAATATCATATACCCGGCGCCGTACGGCTGGTCCGCCAGGGGCGGGGGCGCCGGGACCGGCCTGGGTTTCAACCTCGAGGTCGAAACAAGGGTTGGCGGAGTGACCTGGGTCGGCTTCAGGTTCGGCTATCTCGAATACTCCGCCGACGCCGGGGCGGCAAAGGACTTCATCAACTCCAAGCCGGATACCTCGGGAAGCGTCGACGAGATTACGGAGCTTGAGGCGTCCTGGACCAACACCTTCATGAGCTTCCCGGTGAGGTTCGTAGCCAGGGACTTCAAGACCGGCTCGACCTATCTCAAACTGGATATCGGCTGGGCCAAGGTGGCGACGCGATACGAGGGCACAATGCGGGAGGGAGACCCGGGAGTGGATAGGGCGGTTGAGGCCGAGTTCAAGTACGGCAACCAGTTCTTCCTCGCGGCCGGGATCGGCGCTGACTACCGGGTCTGGGAATCCCTGGCCATACTGGCCGAGCTGAAGTTCACCTGGATCTTCACGTGGAGCGCCGAGACCACGGCGGCGATCGGGGGCAGGCAGGTGCGGTCCGAGCTCAATACGGACATCCAGTCGGTGGACCTCTCCGTCGGCGTCAGGCTGCCGGTAGGGGGGATCTAGCCCGGCGCGCCTTAAGGCCCTGTCCTTGTTACGCAGCCGTCCGCGCCGGCATCAAGATCGAAGAAGACGTTGGGAGCCTCCTTCTTCAGTATCCCCAGCATGGCCACGGCGAGCTCCCTTATTTCCCACTGGGCGTGCCTCGAGCCCCTGAGCTCTATGACGTGGCGGAGTTCCCGCAGGTTGGCGGTGAGGACGATGTCGGTGTGCACGGCGCCCGGGATGATGAACCGCGCGTCCTCCTTGGGTATACCCAGCTCTACGAGTTTCTCGTAAGACGCGTGCGATGCGGCGGTGGAGTCCGTGAAGATTTTGAGGGCCTCCTCGCTGGCGGCCACCGACTCGGGCACCACGAAGCCCGTCTCCCTCTCGGAAACATAACGCTGCGACTTCTGGGAGAAAGAACACAGCCTGTGCCTGACCAGCTGATGCGTACACGCGCGCGATACGCCGCTGATTGCAAAGGTCGCCGAAGCGTGCTCCAGGACAGAGTGATGACCGCGAGTGACAAGCATACGGACAAAACGGTCGGTCGACTCCCCGCCGGCCTTGTCCAGCGACATGTAGCAGGTGCGCCCGGCCCGCTCTATGACCTTCTCGCAATCGGGCGTGATAGTCAGCATCTCGATTTCCAAGGTTCTACCGGTCTCCTTCTTCCAGCCTGTCCTCGACATATTCAGAGAAGCGTCCTTCCTCGAATAAGCTCCTGTAGCTGCGGAGCACGTCCCTTGCGGCGCGGCTGTACCCGCCGCGCTCGTAGCAGAGTGCGGCAAGGAGAAGCGCCTCCTCCGTGCGCTCGCTCTCGGGGAAGTTCGAGGCGAAGGACCTGAATGTCCGCGCCGCGCTCCTGTCGCGTCCCGAAAGCATGTAGCACTCGCCCATGGCGAACATCGACTCCTCGCGAATGCCGCTCGCGTTGTCCGGGTCCATCTCTCCGGCCCATTCGTATCTCATCAGGGCGGCGTCGTAGACTCCCATCTCGAACAGGATGTTCCCGAAGGTCAGCAGGAACTCGGCGTCGTTCCGGCGCATACCCTCGACCGCGAACATGCCCGACACCCTGTCCAGCCGGTTCTTGATGGGAGAGAGGGCATCGAGAAAGACGGGGGGAGCCTGATAGCCAATGATGCGCCCGAGCTCGCTGCCATAGGCGTCCGTGATGACGATGGTGGGATAGAGGTTCACACCGAATTCCTGCCTTGCGAGGGTGTCCACGTCCACGTCCACTCTGGTGCAGCTGAACGCGATGAGGCTGTCGATAACGTCGGGATGGACGTAGAGGCTGTCGTGAAGAAGCTGCGACCAGGGGTCCCATGACGCCTCGAAGCTCATGAGAACCAGATTGCCGCCTGCCTCCGCGCCGGCTCGGGCTTCCTCGACCGAGGCGTACCATCTGATTTCGGTCGGCGGCGCCTCAGCCGCCCTCTCATCCCGGCCGCAGGCCAGGCCGAGCGCGAGCGAGATCGATATCGCGAGAATCAGGAGTTTCATCATCATATCCATGGGGTTTTGAGTTAAATCATATTCCAATATATGACGAAGTCAATGGTAAAGGAAGAGCTTGCCACCGAGCCGTCGCTTCTGGTAGCATTTGCGTACGGAGAGGAGGACCGGATGGCCAGAGATAAAGAGGAACGGAGGAAGCATAGAAGGGCTGCGCTGGACATGCCCATCGATATGCAGGGCCTGGATGACGAGGGGCAGTTCTTCACCGCCAGAACCATTAACCTGAGCGCAGGCGGTTTCTACTGCGCGCTTCCTTTCCACGTTCCCCCGATGACCAAGCTCAAGGTGTCGCTGGTAATCCCCGTTACCGACAGCGACGGCAAGGTCGAGAAGCATCCGATCACCTGCGAGGGCATGGTCGTCCGTACGGTTCCGGAGAAGGTCGCCAAGGGCAAGAAGCTCTACGAAATAGGCTGTTTCTTCACCGATATCGACGACTACGACCGGCTTGTCATAGAGCAGTACCTCGCGCAGAAGTCTCTCGCCGGCTAGGAGCGGGCGAGCAAAGACAGGCTTCAATGTCCCACCGCCCTTTTAAAGAACGATTCCCCGAATGCCGATAATTGTACCGGAGAAGTGTCTTGAGACGGGCAGGTATGCCCTGCATCCGGGGAACGCGATATGTCGGAAGAACAACTGGAGCGGATGAGAAGCGACTTCATCGCCGAGAGCCTTGAGGCCGTGCAGAGACTCTCGCGTGATCTCGCCACACTGGACCCTGCCCGGGCCGACTCGGAGACCTTCGTAAACGCCCTGTTCCGGAAGGCCCATTCGCTCAAGGGCACTGCCGGCATGTTCGAGCTTGTCGACGTCGGCAGAATAGCCGGGGCTGTCGAGAACGTGCTCGAAGAGGTGCGCTCGGGCGGCATGGCCCTCGGCCCGACAGCCATAGACACCATAATAGAAGCTCTGGATGAAATCGTCCTCATGCTCCGCGAGGCAAAGGGGGAAGAGGTCGAGACCGACCCGGAGGGGGTCATCGCCCGCATAGAGAGCTTCCTCGGAACCGTTCCAGACAAGCCGGAGGCCGACCCGCTTAAGGACCTCAGGGACCGGCTGCCTTCGGGCAGTCTGGATGAGCTCATGCCGTGGGAGAGCGAAGAAATCGCCGAGTGTCTCAAGACGGGCAAGCGGGTGGTGCACATGACCTTCAAGTTGAACGGCAAGTCCTTCTCCGAACTTGCAGGCGAGGTGCTGCCCGAGCTCGAGAAGTACGGCAAGGTTCTGGCCGTGCCGCCTCCTCCCGGCCAGGCCGGCGAACGGACTCTTGCGCTGCTCTTTTCCGTGGAATCCGAAGGCGAGGCCTTCGACATCTACATAGGTGAGATGAGCGGCAGTCTCATTGAGGCGCGCGCCGGAAGCCCTCACGGTGATGGCCGGTGCAGCGCAGTCCGGCCCGAGGGTGCCGGCACGGCGGGCAGCCGGGCCCCCAAAGCGAAGGCGCCCGCGCCCATGTCGGTGAAGGTCGACCTTTCACGCCTCGACTCGGTTATGAACTCCATCTCGGAACTCTACTCTGTGAGGTTCAAGCTGGCTGAGGTGGCGAGAGGTCTGGCCGCTACCATCACGGGAAGGAAAGAGCGCGACGAGCTTCTGAAGCTCGGGCTGCTGTTGAACCGCCGCATAAACGAGATCGAATCGGCGATCATGGAGGCGAGGCTGGTGCCCGTCTCCATGCTTTTCGAACGCTATACGGGCGAGATAAGAAGACTGGCGCGCAAGCAGGGCAAGACCATCGACCTCGCCTTCCAGGGTGAGGGAACCCGGATCGACCGCGCGCTGCTGGAAGAGATATACGACCCCGTACTCCATCTTATCCGGAACGCGGTGGACCACGGTATCGAGCCCGAAGAGGAGCGGGCTCGCCGAGGAAAGCCGGCGGGCGGCAGAATCACGCTGAGAGCTAGACAGGAGTCCAATTATGTGAGGATTGACATAGAGGACGACGGCGCGGGTTTCGACTTCGAGAAAATAGAGAAGATCGCGCGTGCGAAAGGCATAGATGAGTTCTCGGAGGACGACCTGGTGAGCCTTCTTTTCGAACCCGGGGTGAGCACCAGCGCCGAGGTGACGGAGATCTCGGGGAGAGGCGTAGGGCTCGACGAGGTAAAGGTGCATATAGAGTCCCTTCGGGGCTTGGTCAATGTCGAGACCAGGCCCGGCAGGGGCACCTGTTTCTCGCTCCTGGTGCCGCTCACTCTGGCTGTGTCCCGGGGTGTGGTTTTCGAGGAGGGCGGCATCACCGCCGTTCTGCCCCTGACATATGTTGAGGAAATCATCCCTTACAGGGGCAGGCTCAAGCGCGAGATAGAAGAAGGGGGATTCGCCGGGACGATAAGGCATGGCAGGGTGGAGGCCTTTGACCTTGCCGGTCTTCTCGGCGCCGAGCGCCACGAGGCCCCCAGGTCGCTGGTGATTCTCGGAGTGGGCGACGTGCGCCACGCCATGGTCGTCGGGAGGGTGTGGGGGGAAACCGACATAGCAACGAGGCCGCTACCGGAGGCCATGCATGCGCCGCCCGTTATTGCCGGGGCCACCGAGCTTCACGACCGGCGGCCGGCGGTAATAGTACAACCCGAGCCGCTGCTGAGGGCCGGGGGCCGGGCCTATGCGGCCGGCAGGAAGCCGGTGGACAGGTATCCCCCTGAGGTGGGCCTGGGTTCGGCAGGCAGCGGCAGGTCATTCTGCAAAATGGGGCTCTTCGAGACCGCGATGGGACTCTGCGCGGTTCCCTTAAGCATATTGAGCCAGGTAGTCCCGATGCGGCCTCTGGTCGAGGTGCCGGTGCTCGGGAATACATGGGAGGGCATATTCTTCGAGCGCGGGCTCTGCCACGGCCTTCTCAAGGTCGGCAATGGTGAGGGCGGCAACGGAGAAAGTGGCGGCACGGGCGGCGGCACGGGTGGTGGCGGCTTCGGCTGTGCCGGCGGGAACGGAGACACCATGGCCAAAATCGCCATACTCAAGTTTCCCGAGCGATGCGGCGTCGGAGTGAGCAGGGTGATTGGAGAGATGGAGGTGCCCGTCGAAAAGCTCGAGATTGCCGAACAAGCCGGCCATGGCGCCGCCGACGGGCCGGTAAGGCGCGCCGCTCGTTTTGCGCTCGAAGGCGAAAGCGTGTATGTACTGGACGTCAATCGCGCCGGCACAGAGGCGGTCGGGTCTTAGAGCCCGAGGGCGGAAGCGCTAATGCCGGGCCGGCCGACTGACGATAGATGATTTAGAGCATTCGTTATTTGGGGGATAGTGTGACTTCGTCAAACATAATGAAAAATCTCCACCTCTTGACGGCCGCTCTATGCCTTACGCTGGGCGCGGCAATCACGCTTGCTCTTACCATCGGGCCACACCCCTGGACATACGCCGCAGTGGCGGCCACGGTATTGGTGCTGGCCTGGTTTGTGAATTGGGCGCGCAGCGCGATGCTTCCCATTATGAAACTGCGCGATAGAATCACGGGCGGCCGTGAAGGGGATAGCGGGGACGTCGGCCTTCCGCCCGATTATGAGGAAATCGCACGCGAGGTGGAGACCTCGAGGCTGGCCCTCAGGGCCATGCTGAGGACTTGTTACTCGCTCGTGGCCGCGGTCAATGACGCCGAGTCGGTGTCCGTCAAGATCAGGCGGGACGTGTTTGCCAAGATGGGCGAACTCGAAGAGAGCGTGACCGGTCTCAGGGGAGCGCTGGTTACGCTGAGGACGCTCAGGCCCGCAGAGCCGGCGGCTGCATGGGGTTCAGGCCCGGGCGACGCCGTCGAATCCGGACCCGAAGGCGCGTCCGGCCAGGTCTCCGATCTGCTGGACGACATCTCGGGTTCGCTTGAGGACATGACGGCCGTGCTGAGGGACGTCCGACATGACGCCAAGGAGCTTCTGAGCTCGGCCGGCGAGACTTCCTACTCGGTGTCACGGCTGGACTCCTTCCTCCAGGATATGGTGAGAAGCGGCAAGGACCTCGAGTCATCGACCGATACGGCCAACCGTGTCGCGCTCGAGGCGATCAAGGTCATAGAGGAAATGGAAAAGGAGAACCGCGCCACCATAGCGAGCGTCAAGAAGGCCGCCAAGTCGGTGGGCACTCTCGGGATGTGGTCGCAGGAAATCGGCAAGATCATCGAGGTCATCAAGGACATCGCCGATGAGACCAACCTGCTTGCCCTGAACGTCGCCATCATCGCCTCGCAGTCGGGCGAGCACGGTAAGGCATTCGGCGTCGTGGCCGAAGAGATACGCGGGCTGGCCGAGAGGACGAGCTCTTCCACCAAGGAGATAAGCGACCTCATAACCACCGTGCAGACCAGCGTGGCCAACGTGGTGGTGGAGATGAAGGAGAGCGTCGAGAGGGTGGAAAGGGGAGAGGTGCTGGTCGGCAGCGCCGGCAAGGTGATAGACAAGATATCGGATTCCTTCGAAATGGCGCGCAACATCGCGCATGAAATAGCCTCCAACACCTCGGAGCACCGCATGGACAGCAACCACGTGGTCAGGTCCTTCCAGAACGTGGCCGAGATCGCGCGTAGGCTCGACGCCTCCAATTCGGAAAGGGGTGCGGGGTCGCGGCGGGGGGCGACCGCTGCCCAGACGCTCAAGGTCTTAAATCGCGTCATGGTTCCGGCCGGCAGCCCCAGGGTCCCCGCAGCCAATTACGCCGCGGCATATCCGGCGGGCGGACCGGGCATCGTCGCCGGGTGCGCGGGGGCGGTCACAAGCGGGAGCGACTCGATAGAGCTCATAGACCGCGGCATAAAACTCCTCGATGCCGTCGATGAGTACGTCGGCTCGGTGAGAGACGGCCTCGGGGTCTACTTCGACGCCCTCGCGAACACGGCCACGCTCATAAGGGCCGTGGCTCGCCAGCTTAACCTGCCGCATGACGCGGGCGAGTTCAAGAGGTGCTGGGAGGAATTCGAGCACGACGATGAGGAGAAGCGCTCCTGCCCGGAGTACGGGCAGGCCGACTGGCGCTGCTTCCTTGCCGAGGACATAGACCGCAGCCTGTGCGGCGACAGGGATCACAGTCCGGCGGGCTGTTACGCATGTCCGGTTTTCCAGGACAATATGGACACGCTCCTTCCGGAAAGCGAATGCCAGCGAGATGGATAGCAACGACCTGTATTACAGCAAACTCGGCTCCATCCTCGTAAAGGCCGGCGTAATCACGCAGGAAGTGCTCGCGGGCCTTCTTGAGAGGCAGCGAAAGGTCAGGAAACGTCTGGGTGAGCTGGCCATCGAGGAGGGCGCGGCTACCGAAACCCAGATCGGTGAGGCGCTGTCCACCCAGCTCGGTATTCCCTGCATGAGCCTCGAGACCACCGTCATCGATCCCGTGGTCATAGGGCTCATCTCGGAGAACATGGCCCGCGACCTTCTGGCCATTCCCATCCTCAGGGTTGAAGACAGGCTCACGGTGGCCATGGCCGACCCGACCAACTCGGAAGCTATAAAAGAAATAAGGTTTGTCACGGGCTGCGAGGTGGAACCGGTTATCGCCAGGCAGAACGAGATAATCACGACCATCGAGTCCTATTACGGCATGCCGGGGACGCTTGTCGAGGCCATGGAAGAGCTCAACACCCAGATAGGAGACGGCCTGGAGGAGGCCGACCAGGATGACATCGGCGAGACCGAGAAACTCAGCCACGAGGCGCCCGTTGTCAAGCTGGTGAACCTCATCATAGAGCGCGCGGTCGACAAGAGCGCGAGCGACATCCACACCGAGCCCGAGGAGAGCTGCCTGAGGGTGAGATACAGGGTGGACGGCGTGCTGCAGGACGCCATGGTCATTCCGAGGATGCTGAGGGCCGCGGTCACTTCAAGGCTCAAGATCCTCGCCAACGTCAATATCGCGGAGCGTCGCATGCCGCAGGACGGCAGGTTCACAATGAGAATCAAGGGCCGCCGTTTCGATGTGCGCGTTTCGACTTTTCCCACGATACACGGCGAGAAAGTCGTCATGAGACTTCTCGAGAGATGCGGTTCCACCATCCCGCTCGAAGACCTCGGGATGGATCCCGGCGTCCTCGGCACTTTCAACCAGGTTCTGGGCCTGACGCACGGGATAGTGCTGGTTACCGGGCCCACGGGCAGCGGCAAGTCCACGACGCTCTACGCAGCCTTGAGCCGCATCAACACGCCGGACAAGAACATCGTGACGCTGGAGGACCCGGTTGAGAGCCAGATAAGGGGAGTCAATCAGGGTCACACCAATCCCGCCGCCGGCTTCACTTTCGCGGCCGGCCTGAGGTCCATTCTCAGGCAGGACCCCGACATTATAATGGTGGGCGAGACGCGCGACGTGGAGACTTCCGAGATCGCCATTCAGGCGGCCCTAACCGGTCACCTGGTCTTCACCACCGTGCACACCAACGACTCCATTTCGGCAATCACCAGGCTGATAGACATGGGCATAGAGCCCTTCCTGGTCGCCTCTTCGGTCTCGGCCATACTGGCTCAGCGGCTGGTCCGCAGGCTGTGCGAAGCATGCGCGGAGGAGGCGGCTGCCTGCCACGTGACAGTTCCCGAGACGGGAGAGGTCAGGCATCTGGAGAGAACCCTGAGGGCCGTCGGCTGCGAGAGATGCTCCCAGTCGGGCTACAGAGGGAGAGTCGGTCTCTACGAGCTGGTGGTAATAAACGATGAGATGAGGCGCACCATAGTGCACGGCGCGGACGAGCAGACGCTCAGGAGGCAGGCCCGCGCCACCGGGTACCGCACCATGCTCGAGGACGGCCTGGACAAATGCGCCGCGAGAGTGACCTCGCTGGAGGAAGTGATGAGGGTCACGCGCACGGTCCTGGAGGACCAGCTCTTCGCACCGACCGAGACCTGTTCGTGAAAAAAGTAGATTCAGTCGCCAATCGAGGGTGCCGATAGAAATTATGTGATCAGGTACGGCCTCTGAAAGGAGTTATGGGTCGTGAGAATCAGAACCAGGCGCGAAAACGACAATTTCAGCATTGAAGTGACGGGCCGTATAGATGTTTACACCGCGAGTGCCGTCGGCGAGGCCATTCAATCGGCCATAGCCGATGGCGCGCTCCGTATTACGCTTGACCTCACCTCTGTCAGCGTCGTTGACTCCTCCGGATTGGGCACTCTCGTAGGAAACGCGCAAACCTTGAGGTCGATGGGTGGACGAATATCCATCGTGGGGATGAGGCCGAGGCTCAAGAAGGTTCTCGAGATCACAGGACTCTGTCGGTACTTCGACACAGACACTTGCATGGATGAAGAGGTGCATGAATTGCAGCTCACCGGTGTGGGAGATACACCGGGCTTGTGAGGAGGCAGTAAAGGTGCTAATCCTGACACGGAAGCGCAACGAACGGATAATGATAGGTGACAGCATCGAGGTCATTGTGGTAGACATTAAGGGCGAGCAGGTCCAGATCGGGATCAACGCCCCCAAGGAGATACCTGTGCACCGCATGGAGGTCTATGAGGCCATCGTCCGTGAAAACGGCAAGGTGGTCCCCAAGACCCCTCGTGAGCAGAGACTGAAGCAGAACCCGGAAGCGTCCAAAAATGGAAATAGAAAAGAGCGAAAAAACAGGTAGGCCCGCCTCTCGGGACAGGCTGAGCCAACTCCCGGCCGAACTGGTCGCCGAATGCCGCCGCATCTCGAAGGAGATCGGCGACGAGAGGGAAAAAGTCCGGGAGGATAAGATAATGGCGGCCAGGATCAGGATAGAGACCGACTACTACAACACCGACAATGTGCTCCGCATAGTCGCCTCCCGCCTGCTGGAAGAGAACCCGCCCCGCTGAAGCTCCAGTCCCTTTCCATTTTAGAAGTTGACTTATCCGCCCGCTCTAAAATAGTATCTCTGCCAGAGCTTCTTCAATCGCAGGTGGCCCATGGCTAAGAGTCGCAAGAGCGGATTCAGCGTAGTCCTTTTCGGCAGCGCCGCCCTGGCCCCCGAAATCCCCAGGGCTCTCACCAAACTCGGCTGCACGGCAAAGGCCGCCTCATCTGTGGAGGACGCCCTCAAGGCCCTGGAGAGCGGCAACCACGCCGTCCTGATAGCCGACGTAGACCAGCCTGATGTCGACGTAGCCGATTTCCTCAAAGAGTGCAAGAAGAGCAACAGGGAGACGGCCGTCATTCTGATCGCCGAGGACGTGAAGGTGGAGATGGCTTTCGAGGCGGCCCGCCTGGGGGCGTTCCAGTGCCTGCCCAAGCCCGTCGACATCGATAAACTGGCGGAAAGCGTGGACAGGGGGCTCGACGGGGCGCGCCTCAAGCGCGAGGCGCAGTCGGTAAGACAGATAGTGGTCGGCTATCGCGAGTTCGACCGCTTCGTCGTCGGCAAGAGCAAGATGATGGAGGAGATCGCCGAGGTGATCGAGAAGGTCGCCGAGAGCAGGGCCTCCACGGTGCTCATACAGGGCGAGAGCGGGACGGGCAAGGAGCTGGTGGCAAGGGGCATTCACTTCCAGGGCCCCAGCAAGGACAAGCCCTTCATGGAGATCAACTGCGCCTCACTGCCCGAGCATCTCCTCGAGAGCGAACTCTTCGGCCATGAGAAGGGCGCCTTCACGGACGCGATGGCGAAGAAGAAGGGGCTCGTGGAGCTCTCCGAGGGAGGCACTCTGTTTCTGGACGAGATAGGGGAGATGCCCATGGGTCTGCAGTCCAGGGTGCTCCGGCTTATCGAGACCAAGCGCTTCAGGAGCGTCGGCGGCGTTGAGGACATAGTGGTGAACACGCGCATTATCGCCGCCACCAACCGCGACCTCAAGGTCGCCATGGACCAGGACAAGTTCAGAAGCGACCTCTACTTCAGGCTCATGGTGATCCCCATATACGTGCCGGCCCTGCGCGAGCGCAAGCAGGACATCCCCATACTCTCGAGCTACTTCATCGACCACTTCAACAGGGAGCTCACGCGCTCGGTGCGCGGCCTCTCGCGCGAGGCGAGGGACATAATGATGCGCTACCACTGGCCCGGCAACGTAAGGGAACTCAGGAACACCATCGAGAGGGCCATACTCTTAGAGAGCACCGATCTCATCCTGGCAGAGCATCTTCCCGCTGAGATGCTGGACAAGACTCAGGCGGGCCCCAGCGAAATCAGCTTCAGAGAACAGGCGAGAGTGCCGATATCATTACAGGAAGCCGAAAAGCGCGCCATTATAGGGGCTCTTGAGTGGGCCGGCGGAAACAAGTCAAGCGCGGCCCGCGTACTCGGCATAACGAGACAGACTTTGAGACAGAAAATCAAGAAGTACCACCTGGCAGATTTTTAGCCAACCGGTCAGCCTCTTACCACCCTTCTTTCCTTTTGTAGATTTAGGCATTAATTTGAAGTCTTAGCCCGCTGAGTGCCATCTCGTGCTTTGGTTTATCAGTCTCTGCACGTCAGGCGCGATTCGCGGGGTGCTGACCTTTCCGCATGCCTGGTGATTTTCACTGGTTGAAAACTTACCACGGCATTAGGTCACCGGAGTCTCTGGCCATGCGTAATTGATTTATTTTCAATAGGTTATACTAAATACCCGAAGCAAAGTGCCAAATCCCCCGATTTTTAGGCCTCGGGCAAGGCCAGCCACTTCCCTAATCTGTTTCTTTTCAATGATTTATAGAATCATTGGCCTATGTCGCCATCTTGCCGTGAGTAGGCACACCCATTGCAGTATATGAGCGGCTGGTGTTGCTAGGGTTGGCTTACAAGAAGGATGGTGACTATGAACAGGACTTCCGCCGGACTTAGCCAGGAGGAACTGATTGGTCTCTGGGCTGAATACAGGAAGGCTCAGTCCACCGGGATCAGGGACAGCCTGATTCAGAACTACCTCTACTTGGTTAAGTACGTCGCCGGCAGGATGGCGATGTCGGTCCCCCCGTCGGTTGAAATCGACGACCTCGTGAGCGCCGGAGTCGTCGGTCTCATGGACGCAATTGAGAAATACGATCCCGGACGGGACACCAAGTTCGAGACATATGCCGTGGCCCGTATTCGCGGCGCGATCGTGGACGACCTGCGATCCTTAGACTGGGTGCCGCGGTCGGTGCGGCGCAAGGCCAGGATGCTCGAGGAAACCTACTCCCACCTGGAGAACGAGCTCGGCAGGGCGGCCACCGACGCCGAGATAGCCAACAGGCTCAACATCTCGCTCTCCGATCTGCGCACAATGGTCGAGGAGATTGTCTCGGCGGGGCTTCTCTCCCTGGACGACTTCGTCGGAAACCAGGACGGGGAAAAGACCTCCAGGATTATCGACCTGGTCTGCGCCAAAGACGGCGTGTCGCCTTCCGCCGGCATCGAGAGGGAGCAGATGCGGGACATCGTTGCCGAAGCCATCATGAATATTCCTGACAAGGAAAGAACGGTTGTGGCTCTCTACTATTACGAGGACATGACCCTCAAGGAGATCGGACGCACCCTCGGTGTCTCCGAATCCAGGATTTCGCAGATACACACCAAGGCCATGCTGAGGCTCAGAGGAAGGCTGCGGGCCTACAGGGACACGCTTCTTTCCACCGCCGGGGAGGCGGGATCCGGCGAGCCCGGATCGCCGGCTTCAGTTGCGGATGAAGGCGTGGCCCGTTCTCTTGTTCCCTCGCACTAGCAGGATAGGAGCATAACGGTGACTACCCTTACTCCCGAGGAAAGCGGTTCAACATTCGTGCTCGAAAAAGAGCTCAGAGAAATCAGGGAAAAGCCGGACGAAAAACGCGTCCTCCTGGTCGACGACGAGGAGGATATTCTTTTTGCCCTGTCGGAATTCCTGGCTTCCAAGGGCTATGCCACGGAGATGGCGAGGGACTCGAGACAGGCCCTCTCTCTGATTCACGAACGGACCTTCAGCGCCGTCGTGAGCGATCTCAGGATGCCGGGCATGAGCGGAGTCGGCCTGCTCGAAGAGGTGCTGGATGTCGACCCGGACACGGTCTTCATAATCATGACCGGCTATGCCACGGTGCAGTCGGCCGTCGAAGCCCTCAGGAAGGGCGCCTACGACTACATTGTGAAGCCCTTTTCCCTGCATGATCTCGAGAAGACGGTGAGGCTCGGCCTGGAAAAGCGCAAGCTCGCCCGCGAGAACATCGAGCTGTCGCATCTCATGAAGAAACTCATTGAGATTGACCAGATAAAGACCAATGTGATCAGCACCATCTCTCATGAATTCCGCACGCCGCTGACCTCCCTGAAGGGCTACCTCAGCATACTCATGCCCTCCGTCGAGCAGCTGGCCAGCGCCGACGGCCCAGAGAGGAAATGGATGAAGGGCATGAAGGTCAACCTGGACCGGCTGGAGACCCTGATCCTCAACCTTCTCGTGATGACGGAGGTGAGGGCGGGCGATCTTCTGATCTCCGAAGAGGAAGTTGTGGTAAGCGAAGTTATTACCGGGGCGATCGACGCCTTAGACCCGGTCATAAAGAGCAAGGGAGTCGAGGTGGTTTTCGACGGCGACGGCGAACCCAGGATCGAGGGTGATGTCGAAAAGCTGGGCGTCGTTATGCGCAACCTCATAGAAAACGCCGTCAAGTTCAACCTGGACTCGGGGTCGGTGACGATCGGCGTCCGCCAGTCGCCCGAGCGCGGCGGCATCACCGTCAGCATCACCGACACGGGGATCGGGATTCCTAGGGAGAAGATAGCCAACATATTCGACACCTTCACGCAAGCGGATATGTCACATACACGACGATTTGCCGGCGCCGGGCTCGGTCTTCCCGTCGCTAAGGCCATTGTGGAAGCGCACGGCGGTTCGATAGGCGTGGACTCCCGCCCGGGGAAGGGCAGCACCTTCTCGATCTGGCTGCCTGTGCGGAAAGGAGCGAAAAGTGGGCATTAATGACAGGGATTCGCGGGCCGGCGACAAGCAGGTTAGAATCGCGATCGTTGATGACGATGAGGAGATCCTGCATCTTTTGGGAGAGGTCTTGAGAAGGGGCACATATTCGCCCGACCTCTATGCGCATTCACCGGACGCCCTGGTGGCCGCCAGGTCCCAGGAATACGATCTCGTCATTACCGACCTGGAGATGCCCGGGACTTCGGGTATGGACCTGCTTACAGGGGTGAAAGAGGTTTTTCCCCTCACTCAGTTCATCATGATTACCGGATACGCCTCGGTCAAGTCCGCCGCGGACGCGATGCACAGGGGAGCGGTTTCCTATCTCACAAAGCCGCTGACGTCTTCGCAGATACTCGCGTATGTGGACAAGGCCCTGGAGCGCAGGTTCCTCGCCCTCGAGAACCAGCGCCTCATACTGGAGCTCAGCTCCGCCAATGAATCCCTTACGAGCAAGGTGCAGGAACTCGAGCGCGTGAACGGCCTTCTGAAGCAAACGCAGCAGGAGCTTGTAAAGGCCGAGCGGCTCGCCGCCATCGGCGAGGTGGTTGTCAGCATAAACCACAGCGTCAATAACAGCGTCTCGGCCATTCAGGCCGCCTTACGCTTCATGAAGGGCCAGGAGGGGGTCGTCAGCGGCGCGGGCGAAGCGCTTGAGAGAATCGAGGAGGAATGCCGGGAGATAGAAGGCGTCATCTCGAGGCTCAGGTCGCTCAAGGAGGCCAAGGCCACTCCGTATGCGGACGGCATCAACATGATCAATCTCAAGGAGGAGGACCTTGCCAAGAAGTCATGACCTTCGTGATAAACTCGATAGCCAGGCCCGGGCGCTTGCCAGAGGCACCTATGTATTGAGCTTCTTAAGGAGAGAGGGCCTCCTTTGCGAGAACCGCCACCTGGTTCTCGGGGTCGCCGACACGCTGCTCCGGAGCTTGAAGGCCATAAGCCTGAGGGCTGAAATCCCGTAGCCCCTCACCTAAAGCCGGCTTGGGTCCCTGCCGAAATACTTCAGTGGAGAAGTGCTCCGCCTCTATCCAGCGAAGGGGACAATGTGAAGCCGACTACCTGCGACGCCGCGCGCCCGGACCGGGCCGGCGAATCACGGCCTGCTCCTCAGGCCGGTATGCTCTACAGGGCGCTCTTCAAGCAGGCTCCGGTGTCCCTCTGGGAAGAGGACGCGTCCGATGTCAAAGCCTACCTGGATTCGATTCTGCGGTCGGGCGTAGAGGACATCAGAACCTACCTGGACTACCATCCCGAAGAAGTGGCCAAGTGCGCGGCCATGGTCAAGGTTAACGCCGTCAATGAAGCCACGGCAGCGCTCTATGGGGCGCGGGACGTAGCCGAACTCCTCGGCAATCTCGACAAACTCTTCTGCGAGGAGTCCTACGACGGCTTCAAGCAGGTGCTTATCGCCATGGCAGAGGGCAGGACCTCGATGGAAGCCGATACTTACAACAGGACACTCAGCGGCGCCAAGAAGCACGTGCTTCTCAAGTTCTGGGTGGCGCCGGGATATGATGCCACCTACGAACGCGTGTGGATCTCTATGGTGGATCTTACCGAGCACGAGCTCTTCGCCAGAGAGCTCGACGATACCGACAAGCGCTATCGCATGTTCGCCGAGTACGTCAACGATATCATATGGACCATGGACATGGGCCTCAACTTCACCTTCGTCAGCCCGTCCGTGGAACGGACTCTGGGATACACTGCCGAGGAGGCTCTGGGCATGGGGTACCAGGGACTCCTCAGCGGGCGGTCGCTCGAGGTCGCCATGGCGGCGGTGGTGGATGAGCTCTCGCCCGATGCGATGCGCAACAGGGACCCGCGCAGGTCCAGGGTGCTCGAGCTGGAATTCATGACCAAGAACGGCTCGACGCTGTGGGGCGAGCTCAATATGTCTTTCATGCTGGGCGACGACAATGTGCCGACCGGCATAGTCGGAGTCATAAGGGACGTGACCGACAGGCACGCGGCCGGGGAAGTGATCGAGCGCTCCTGGCAGGCCCAGAAGGTAATAAACGACCTCCTGCAGATCTCGCTGGAAGAGGACTCGCGGGACGCGATGCTTGAGAAGATGCTGGCCGCCATTCTCGAAGTGCCGTGGTTCGAGACCGACGCCATGGGCGGCATATTGCTCATGGACCCGGCCACCGACTCGCTTGTCATGAGGGCCGAGTCCGGGCTCTCAACCGAAACCCTCAGGGCCTGCGCGAGGCGCAGGGTGGGGGAGTGCTTCTGCGGCGCCGCGGCCGCGACGGGCCAGATCATGTACCGCTCGGGCGGCAGCGGAAAGGAGCAGCGGCAGTGCCAGCCGGAAGGGGCGCGCAGCCAGTACTGCGTTCCAATATCCTCATCGGGCAGGCTGCTCGGGCTCATCAACCTCTATCTCGGGGACTGCCATGCATGCAGCGAGCAAGAGATGGAGTTCCTGTCCGCCGTCGGCAGGGTCCTCGCCAGCAGCATCGAGCGCAAACAGGCAAGCCAGACGCTGCGAGGGTCCGAGGCGGCCTACCGCGCCATATTCGACAGCGCCAGCGACGGCATATTCGTGCACGAACCGGAGACGGGCCGCATCCTGGACGTAAATCGGAAGACCTGCGAGATGCTGGGTTATTCTCATGACGAGATGCTCAGGCTCAACGTGGGAGACATAAGCGCCGGCGAAAGCCCTTTCACAAATGAGGATGCAGTCAGGCTAATCAAGATCGCAGCCGCCGAGGGCTCCAGCCTCTTCGAGTGGCGCTGCAAGGACAAGTCGGGCCGGGTGTTCTGGGTCGAGGTCAACCTGTCGCTTGCCGAGTATGGCCCGCGCAACAGAGTGCTGGCCTTCGTTCGCGACATCGAAGCCCGCAAGCGGGCCGAGCAGAAGGCGCTCGCCCTCAGCCGCTTTCTCGGAGGCATAATGGACGCGCTGGATATCTGGATCAGCGCCGCCGACAGGGAGGCCAACATCCTCGTATGGAATGGCGCCGCCGAGAGGATGAGCGGCTATAAGCGCGACGAGGTCATGGGCAACAGCCGGGTCTGGGACCTCATGTATCCCGATGGGGAAGCCCGGCGGAAGTACATGGAGGAACGCTGCAGGGTTCTCGAAAGCGGGGAGTCATGCCACAGGCAGAAGACGAGCATAATAACAGCCAGCGGCGAGGCCAGGATCATTTCATGGTCCTGCTACCGCCTCGAAGACGATAATGGCGAGATGTGCGGCAGTATAGCCTTGGCGTTCGACGTGACCGATGCCACCGTTGAGGACCATCGCCAGCAGAGTCTCCAGGAATACCTTCTTAAAGGCCTCGAAGGGCGCAATGCCTGACGAAGTTCCCCTCACCCCTTAACTCTGGCCGGCGCATCCAGCCTCCCGAACCCGCGAGAGCAGACATGTAACCTCGTGACCGTCAGGGATGCACGCGACAGGTCATGCGGATCACGCAACTAAAGATGTGCGGAAGTGATTTAGTGTGTTTTTTGGGGGGTGACCGGGGGTCTCCTTTTCTATCTTTTCCTGGTTGTATGTATCGGCTATTGCATAGAGTATTCTGGACG
>Ga0180437_10002870_pt1 | contig 26545 bp, 20 predicted proteins | sample SS_ome_4_FD_132410 | JGI IMG/M metagenome (GOLD analysis project Ga0180437, IMG submission 132410) | Hypersaline lake sediment archaeal communities from the Salton Sea, California, USA - SS_3_D_1 metaG | ecosystem: Environmental > Aquatic > Non-marine Saline and Alkaline > Hypersaline >... | reverse complement strand
CCCAATCCCGCGGACAAGTGGGCTGCCGAATGGACCGATATTTCTCAACCGAAAGCTTCGATCACATATGAGAGAGAGCTGAGCGATGATTCCGATCTTATGATCCGCGTTGCTCCCTACTGGTTCTCCGGCACTCAGAAGTGGAGCCAGTGGTTCACCGACCACGAGGAAGAGCGCTTCATGCCGTGGGACTATGAGTTGCTTCGAACCGAATTCCAGCACGATATCAGAACCTCTCTGGATCGAATATGGACGTGGGGCGGGTCGTGGCAGAAGGACGTATACAGCTATGCCGGCCCTCTACCGACGAGATTCTGGGACGCCATCCCGAGCGATCGGTGGCGGGAGTTTGAGAAACGCGCGCGTTCTCTCTACGTCCAACATTCTTTCCCGACTACCTCGGCAGGCACGCTCACTCTCGGCGGCCGGTATGACGACGAAGAGCCTGGCGAGTCAATTATATCGCCATTTTTCAGTTGGCACGAACATCTCAATCCCAGCACACGCATGCGGCTTTCACTCACGCGCAATCGCCGTTTCCCGAAGCTGATGGAACTCTACGGTCAAGGCATGTGGGTTGGAAATGCGGCCCTCGAACCTGAGATGGGCTGGACCTATCAAGCTGATGTATCGTGGGCGCTTGGCAGAAGCGCCGTGGAAGCATCCCTCTTCCAGAGCGATCTCGACAACCTTATCATCGCAGATGACAATAACATGTTCAGCAATCTCGGAGATGCTCGTATCCGCGGCGCCGAAGTCTCCTGGCAGGACACATGGCGTGTCGGCTCTTGCCATGCGAACTATACCTATTTGGACGCCTGGGACACTCTCAACGACCGCCCCTTGGTAGTCGCATTCCGGACCGCATATCCGAGGCACAGCGCAAAAGCTGGAATCACCATTAAGGACGAGAAGAATGGCGCACATTCGGTCGAAGTGCTTGCCTACGGATCGCGCCGAACCGATGTCGATGCCCCAACCTATGTCGGCGATCCGTGGAACGTCACAGTGCCACCTCGCATTCCCGGCTTCACGATAGTGAACTACAAGTATACTCGTCAGGCAAGCCCACACACCAAATGGAGCCTTGCAGTGGAGAATCTGTTCGATGTGAATGCCCAGGATCTGCTCTTCTATCCCCGCCCCGGCCGTTGGGTCAGCGCGACGGTGAGCTGGGACCTGTAGGCGACTCGCAACGCCGATCGACAGCAGTCAACTCAACCACGGAGGAGAATGCAGGTCTCCTCCGTGGTTTTCATTGGTAGCGCACTTCAGCCTGAGCAGAAAGACCCCTATTCAGACGAGGAAGAGCGGTCTTTCTATTCGTTAGATAGGCGAACATCTGGTAATCGATATGACGACACGAGAGATGCAGGCATGTAGGAAGCGGTTGGAGACGTTTGTCGGTGAGTTGCGGGGGTGGTTTCGGGACCACCGACAAGATCAATGGGCGCAGGTAGACCTGCGCGGGATCCAATAACTCCTCGCCGCCCGGACCGATCTGCGTACAATCCTTTTCCCGCCTCCCAGCGGGAGGGTGTAGTCTAACGGAGTAATACTAAGGCTCAATCAAGATGGGATCACCCATCCGAAGCTGCCGGTCGAGCTTCTCGATGGCATATTTGCTTACCGCGATGCAACCTGACGTCCAGTCCCTATATGTTCCTCCACCATGAATGCCCATTTCTCCGCCGAGGGGAGTTTCCCAAGGTGGCTTTTCCCCTGCGGCGTGTGCGGCGATTATAGCGGCATGGTGAACCATCGTAATGCGTCCCTCGCGAAGAGCCGCGTCCGCGTCTTCCACTCTCGGATACGAGAAGCCGAGAAAGAGGTCGAACCTAGACTTCGGATTCCGGCTGCAAATCGCGTATAGGCCTTCCGGCGTTCGTCCGTCTCCCATACGCTGCTTATGGCCTTCGGGATGCTCCCCTAGGGAAATGTGGTAGACCGAGACTAATCGTCTGCCCAGGTAGAGCCCGAGCGCCCGTTCGGACTTGTGCACGACGACCGCTCGATCGGCGTCCATAGGGCAGGTCTCGGGCAGTGTATGCACGACTTCCGGTTCTCGCTGGAGAATCGAACATCCCGGCGTTGCCGTCATGATGCCCACTGCCGCGCCGATCACCCCCAGCCAACGTCGTACCCCTCGCATCTCTCAGATCCCCAATTCCAGCCGATGTCGCATCAGTCGCATAATGTCAGTACGGCTGATGATGCCGCGCAGCCGCCCCTCTTCAAGGACCACGAGGCGGCCGCAGTTCTCGGAACTCATACGAACCAGCGCATCCCACGCGTCCGCCGAGGGTGAGATCGTATTATGCTCCGAGAGCGGCGGTGCGGCCTCTCTCGCCGTCACGCGATTCCAGTCCTCCCGCGGGATGCTGCGCACGTCGTTCAGGCAGAGCAGGCCGATGACGTGCTCTCCCTCTTGCACTGGGAAAGCCGGATGGTTGCGCGCCATGATGTATTCGTTGACCACGTCCGTGAGCACCATATCCGGGTGGATCGCATCCACCTCCTCCGTCATGATGGAGCGCACCGGCAGTCCCGATAACGCCTGGCGGACGATCATCTGCTGATAGCTCGACTGCGCCGCCTGCATCAAAAACCATCCGATGAAAGCAAGCCAGAGTCCGCCGAACCCTCCGCCCGTGAAGAAGAGAAAGATACCACCGAGGATCATGAGCAGTCCCGCGCCCTGGCCGAAGGTGGAGGCCACGCGCGTGGCCTCGCTCAGGTTCGTGGACCACTTCCACAGCCCGGCTCTGAGTACGCGCCCCCCATCGAGAGGAAACCCAGGCAACAGATTAAATGCAGCCAGCATGCCGTTCACGATTCCGAGCCAGCGAAACATTGTGCTCAGGACCCCTCCGGCCGCCGAATTTAGCACGAGCGAAGCGCCAAAGAAAATAACGGCCAGCGCCAGGCTCATCAGTGGCCCGGCAATTGCCATCTTTAGTTCTACCTCGGGCGACTTTGGTTCCTCACTGAGCTTGGACACACCCCCAAACAGGAACAAGGTGATCCCGCTGATCTTTAATCCAGAGCGCAACGCAACGACCGAGTGGGACAGCTCATGCAACAACACGCTTACGAAGAACAGCAGCGTGGTCACAATCGCCACCAACCAGCGAACCGCCGGATGCACTCCTTTCGGCAGGTATTGCTGAAGCCACCCACTCGCCAATCCTACGACGACGATAAGGAAGATGATAAACCACGTATAGTCGATCTCGATGTCGATGCCGAAGAGTCGTCCGATCCTAATTGCCTTGGTCATAGTCCCCACTCGCTCCTACGGCCCCGGCATCCCGCGAGCGTGACGGTCGCATGTTTCCGTCGGCGCTTCGCCCGCTTGGAACGTTCTGTTCACAACTAGGGGACAGCGCGGAGTCGCGATCTTTTCCGTGATAGCGCAGATGGGCAGTGTGACACGATCATCGACCGGCTGTGAAGGCTTCGACTCGTCCCCCACCTCACCCTCCTCGGATAGCCCCTCGATTGGTGTTGTGTGAACCGTGCATATTTCCTGCGGCGGCTCTACTCCTGAAGATACATCATATGTCACTTGAACGGCCTTTGGACAGTGCGGCCCGGCGAGCAGCCCCGAGGTTGGGCAGATCCGTTTCGTAACCGTCTCCGGCTCTGCCTCCGGCTGAGAAGCCTCTTCCAGGTTTGTCTCCGCCGGCTCGCCGGGTGGCTCCGGGGCCTCCGGCGAGCCGAGGTCCGTCGCCTTAATCTGAATGACTCGAGCGCACTCTTCGTCCTTCGCCGCCGCTACGATCGGTTGAGCCTTGCTCATAAACCGTCCCCAGATGGGAGCGGGAAGCGTCGCGCCTGAGACCCCCTTTCCCCACTTGTTGCACGTACTCTTGACAGCATCGTTCCCAACCCAAACAGCAGCGCTCAGATCGTCAGTGTAGCCTACGAACCACGCATCGATATACTCATTCGACGTTCCTGTCTTGCCAGCGGCTGGAAACTTCAACATTCCTCGGATACCGGCTGCCGTGCCGCTCCGGATCACCTCGGTCAGCATTTCGTGCATATTCTCGGCCACCCCTTGGTTGAGAGCGCGCCACGTAACCGTTTTATGCTCGAACACCGTCCGGCCTGAGGCGTCTTGGATCTTTCGAATGCCGTAAGGCTCAGTTCGCATACCGCGTGTGGCGAAGACGGCGTAGGCCGAAGCCATTTCGAGTGGAGCTACATCGCAGGACCCAATCGACAATGGAAGGTAGGGATCCATCTGATGATAGATGCCAAGCCGCTCCGCCGTATCGATTACGGATGTGATCCCCACCTGATCCGCCACCCGAACAGCCGCGATGTTGTAAGATTTGGCTAGTCCCGTCTTGAAGGTTATCCGACCGTGAAACTCTCCATCGTAGTTTTTCGGCGCCCAGGCTTTCCCAAGGGCGCCCGGGTACATCACCGGGATATCTTCCACGACGCTTTCCGGCGTATAGCCGGCCTCCAGGGCCGCCGTATAAACGAAGGGCTTGAATGCCGACCCCGCCTGCCGTCCGCCCTGCACGGCGCGGTTATATTGACTCTCCTCGTAGTCCACCCCTCCCACCATGGCATTGATTGCTCCAGTGCGAGCGTTGATCGCTACCAGTGCAATCTGATCGACGTTGAATCCTCTTCGCTTCGCCTCTTTCAGCCCCCAAGCCACCGCCTCCTCTGCGGCCTCCTGCATCTCTAGATTGAGCGTCGTGTCGATCGTCAGACCGCCGCGATAGAGAGCATCGACTCCATAGCGAGATGTAATCTCGCGCAGGACATAATTCGTAAAGTATGGAGCGCGGTAGGTGTCGAGCCCAAGCGGCTTCTTTTCGTCCACCAGTTCCAGGGCGGCCGCCTTTGCCTTCTGTGCCTCATCGGCCGTGATAAACCCCTGTTGCGCCATCATCGAAAGGACTAAATTCCGACGGTCGATCGCCCGCTGTTCGTCTTCGAACGGAGAATAATACTCCGGCCGCTTCGGCAATCCCGCCAGCAAAGCGCATTCTGCAACGCTCAGCTCCGAGACATCCTTGCCGAAGTACGTCTTCGCCGCTACCTGAACGCCGTAAGCTCCCTCCCCGAAGTAGATCTGGTTCAAGTAGAGCTCCATGATCTCCGGCTTGGTGTAGGCTCGCTCTAGCTGAACTGCCAGAACCAGCTCGGAGAGCTTTCGAGAAAGCGTCCTGGCCTGGGTGAGATAGACGTTTCGGACGAGCTGCTGCGTAATTGTGCTCGTTCCTCGCCCGTAGAGAACACCCCTGATGATCCCTCTTGGATCGATCCCGAGATGCTTGTAGAAATCGTGGTCTTCGATCGATACGAATGCCTGAGGCAGAGCTTCGGGGATAGCCTCGAGCTGCACGAACTGCCGATGCTCGGTGGCGACCTGACCGAGCGGCTCTCCCTCCGCCGATAGAACTCGCGATGCTTGCCCCGGTCGTATATTGCCCAAGTCGCGCGCGTTGGGAATAATCTCAGCGATGCCCGAATACGTACCCAGCAGCAATCCTGCCAGCCCTGCTATCGAGATGAGCAGGAAGAAATTCGTGACTCGAAGCACCCACCAGATAATGTCTCGTACGCTCGTCCGTGGCCTCATGCCATGCTGCCCATGATATGCTGTTCCGGCATCAGATAGGTATTATAGCGCACGCCGCTATCTCGGAGGGCATTTCCGAAAAGCTTGCCGACCGGTGACATCACAACCCTCATTCAAATCAGGAGAGATCGCGTATCCGCCCGGACTGCGGCGAGACAGTTTTCAAAGAGCGAACATGGTCGGCCACGGCATCTCCAATTCCCGATCCTGTCTTCGTGGGTTCCAATCCATTGAAAATCCGAAAGTAGCCCAAAGCCCCCTTTGCCAGAGAAGAAGGCATTGCAACTTTATAGCTCTTGCCAGGCGACAACGCAAATCCACCGATCTTCACCTCAACCACCCGCTGACTAGGGGATGAGTCCGACCGAAAGGTCACGGTCATGCCGGACACCTGAAGGAACGATGTACTCGGCTTCGGAACCATGGACAGACCCCGTTCGAGGGCCGCTAAAATCTGAGTTCCAGACAGTTCGACGAGGACAATCTGCTCGTCCGGGTAGAGAAGGACATCGGCGAGGGCTTCTCGAGTCACGTCGCCGGCAGGGATCGTATCAGAGCGTAATTGGCTCGCCTGCACCAATGCCACATCCCCCCCAACAGCCGACCGCGCCGCGTCCGCCACGAGGTTCCCGAGAGTACACTCTCGCTCTCGGACCATCTGTCCGTCCAGCGAAGCGGCCGCCTTCCCGACGACCTCGGCCGGGCACGATACAGCTGTGACCGCCACCACCATTAGCAAGACTGCGAGCTGTTTTATTTCCTTCATATCCGATCCCCCTTACACGAATCAAACAAAAGGCTTGCCTACTAGATTTTTACCAAACCCAATCAGACGCAAACCTAGGCGCTCGTCGATTTCGCCCGGCGTTCCATGTCATATCGCAAAAACGACTCCAATAATTCGTCAATCTGCCCGTCCAACACGGCCGAGGCGTTCCCCGTCTCGCACTCCGTCCGGTGATCCTTCACCATCTGATACGGCTGAAGCACGTACGACCGAATCTGATGTCCCCACGCGATCTCCGTTTGTTCGCCACGTAGCTCCGCCAGCTTCTTCTCCTGCTCCTGTCGCTTCAAATCCAACAGTCTAGCATTTAAGACACGCATGGCGAACGCTCGGTTCTTGTGCTGCGAGCGTTCGTTTTGACAGCTCACCACAATCCCAGTCGGAATGTGCGTGATTCGAACCGCCGAATCCGTCTTGTTGACATGCTGACCGCCGGCGCTGCTCGCGCGGAACGTATCTATCTTGAGGTCATCGGGATTGATCTCGACCTCGCCTGCCTCCTCCACCTCCGGCATTACATCGACGGAAGTAAAAGAGGTGTGTCGTCGATTGGCAGAGTCGAACGGCGAAATGCGCACCAGCCGATGCACCCCACGCTCTCCCCTGAGCCTTCCATAAGCGTGATCGCCCCTGATGCTGGCCGTGATATTACGGCTGCCAGCATCATCGCCAGGCGTCCGGTCGATCAACTCCCAGACGTAGCCATGTTGCTCCGCCCAGCGGCCGTACATGCGGGCCAGCATATCGACCCAATCGCAGGACTCCGTCCCCCCCGCACCCGCATTGATGTGGATAATCACATTATGCGAATCGTATTCTCCCGAAAACAGGCGCATCATTTCTTGCTCGGAGATCAGCCGCTCGACCTCGGCCAGACCTGTTTCGATCTCAGCCGACTCGGCATCTGACCCTTCCTCTTCGGCCAATTGGGCCAGCACGACCACATCTTCGGCCTTTGCAACCATCTCCTGCAGCGGCTCGATCTCACGCTTCCGACGCGAGATATCGGCGTGCAACTTCTGCGCCGCCTGGGGGTCATCCCATAGGTCTGGCGCCGCCGCCTTTTCCTCAAGCGCCTTCAACTCGGCCTCGCGTGAGGCTAAGTCAAAGACGACCCCTCAATTCCTGCGCCTGATTGAGCAATTGCTCTGCGCGCTCTCGCAACTCACGCAAATCAGCCAAAGAAATCACCTACCTTCTAGTCCATCCAGCTTTCTAAGCCCCCGCTCGCCCACAACACTTCTTATACTTTCTCCCACTTCCACATGGACACGGGTCGTTTCGTCCTACCTTCGGTCCCGTTCGCTCCTGGGCCCGTCGGCGCGAGGGCTCCCGGCTCGGCGGCGCCTTGAGCGCGGCGCCGGCACGACGGGAGGTCGTCTGTTCCGGCGATGCAGTCGCCTGCACCACACCGGCCGCGGCCGCCATCGCATCTTGCTCCTCAGTCTCGACCGGCACTCCCTGAGGCCCCCTGCCAAGCCCCAATCGTGCTCGCCTCTGCTCTTCTGTCTCCTGCGGTTCGATCTCCACCCGGAACAAGTACCGAATGATATCCTGTCGGATCGTCTCCAAGAGCCGTTGCCAGTAGTCGTAGCTCTCTTTTCGGTAGATCACCAACGGATCGACCCCTGAGTATCCGCGAAGCCCAATCCCTTCTTCGAGGTCCTCCATCGCCGCCAGATGGTCGATCCACCGGCCGCTCACTACCCGCAGGGTCACAAGCCGCTCCAGCTCCCGCATCTGCTCTTCCCCTGCGAGCTGCTCCCGTTCTTCATAGGCGGCCGTGATATCATCCTGAAGGAACTCCACCAATTCTTCGTGGTGCCGGTGCTCCTCCATCTGTTCGATTGTCACGCCAATCGGATATGTCTCCTGGAGCGTGGCGTGGAGCGCTTCCATATTCCAATCGTCTGGATGAATCTCAGGGCTGGCGAACTCCTGCGTACGAGCCTCCACGAATTCCCGCATGTGCGTGATGATCGAGTTCCGCAGATCCTCACCCAGGAGCACGCGTCGGCGTTGCTCGTAGATCAGGGCCCGCTGATGATTCATCACATCGTCGTACTGGAGACGGTGCTTGCGGATTTCGAAGTTATGCGCCTCCACTTTCTTCTGAGCGTTTTCGATCATCCGGCTCGTGATCCGCGCCTCGATCGGCTCGTTCTCCGGCCACTTGCTTAGGAAGAAGTCTAACCGCTCCGGCCCGAAGAGCCGCATCAGTTCGTCTTCGAACGAAACATAGAAGCGCGACGACCCCGGGTCTCCCTGTCGGCCGGATCGACCTCTAAGCTGGTTATCGATGCGCCGGCTTTCGTGACGCTCGGTGCCGAGGATATGCAATCCACCAAGCGCGAGCATCTGCTCCTTATCGCGGGCGCACATTCTCTGCGCTTCTACCAGCGCCGCTTGCCGCTGTTCCTGACTCGCTTGCGCCGGTTCCACTCCATCTCGCTGGAGTAGCTCGTTCGCCACCTCCTGCGGGTTGCCGCCGAGCAGAATGTCCACTCCGCGGCCGGCCATATTCGTTGCGATGGTCAACGCACCCGGCCGGCCGGCATTGGCGATGATGTGGGCCTCCATCTCGTGGTATTTTGCATTCAGCACTCGGTGTGGAATACCCCGTTCCAACACCTCGCCGAGGCTCTCATGTTCCTTCTCTTCTAGTCCGATCAACTCCGCCAAGCGCCGAGTATTATCCGGCTTCGTCACATCCGGATCGATCCCCAACGCCCGCATTAGTGCCGCCGGCCGTCCCATCGGGATTTGCTCTAGTGGCTGGAAACACAGTATCTCTGCCACCCGCCGCAAGTCCCCCCCATTGCTTCCCTCAGCACTCTCTAATCGCTGAATCAGGCTCTGAATCTCCTCCGCCAGCCTTGCCGTGCGCTGGAGCGCATGTTCCAGTCGTCTTTGCTCCTCCGGCTGCGCCACACGAAGTGTGTTGTACTCGAACTTCGATACCGCCGCGTCGAGATGCCGCAGGTCCCGTTCAATCTCTCCCAATCGTCCCCGGAGCGACTGCGCCAGCTCCCGACGCTGCTCGGAGGGTAATTCTCTGGCTTCGATCAGCGCGTACTCCACCAAAATGAGTTGCGCCAAGAGCTGGAGCTTATCCCTCTTCAAACGCTCGCTCAATCGCTCCGATATCTCGATCGAACGTGTCCCCACCAGCGTCGGCCGACCCATGCTTCGCATCTGCAATATTTCCGCTGTGATCCCGTGAAATTTCGCCTCCTGCGTCTTATAGATCACATCGGAGTTATCTTCACGAATCATCGGCCGGTGAGTCGGAATCACCGCCACGGGGCTTCCATAGACCTTAATGAACTCCGGCTCCTCAGTCTTCGCGGTTCCCGTCATTCCAGCGAGTTTCTTGTAGAGCCGGAAGAAGTTCTGGTGCGTAATGGTCGCGGTCGTTACGTTCTCCCGCTCGATCTGCACCTTCTCCTTCGCCTCGATCGCCTGATGAAGCCCCTCAGAATACCGTCGCCCATACATCAGCCGGCCGGTGAACTCATCGACAATGATGACTTTCCCATCCCTCACCACGTAATCCACGTCCCGTTTGTAGCATGCATGAGCACGCATCGCTGCGTTCACATGCTGATACAGCTCGATGTTCTCGGGATCGGAAAGATTGGAGACTCCGAGGTCCCGCTCCAGTTTTGCAATGCCGTCCTCAGTCAGGGCCGCGGTCTTCGTCTTCTCGTCGACGATATAGTCCGTATCTCGCGTCAACCTCGGTATCACCCGGTCCACGCGTCGATACAGTTCGGTCGGCTTCGTGCCCTGACCGGCGAGGATCAAAGGCGTCCGGGCCTCATCGATCAGCAAGCTGTCCGCCTCGTCCACGATCGCGTAGTTTAGCTCTCGCAGCACCAGCCAATCGGAATAGTCTACGGTGTTATCGCGAAAGTAGTCGAATCCGATCTCCGAGTTCGTCGCATATGTGATATCACAGCCGTAGGCTTCCTTCCGCTCCTCGTGCCCCATGTCGTGCTGGATCACGCCGACCGTCAACCCGAGCGACTCGAAGATCGGCGCCATCCAATCGCGGTCGCGCTTTGCCAGGTAGTCGTTATGAGTCAGCAGGTGCGCGCCCTTCCCCTCAATTGCGTTCAAGTAGAGCGCCGGCACCGCCACCTGTGTTTTGCCCTCACCCGTCCGCATCTCGGCCACCCGCCCCCAATGCAACATAATCGCCCCTACCATCTGAACGTCGAAGTGAGCCATGAACTTCTCGCGCTCGTAGCGGGCGTTTTGTTCTCTCAAATTGTTCTCATAAGCGTCCGCCTCATCTAAGGGCAGGATTACGTCTTCCGGGATCGCAAACCCATCCCTCGAGATCCGAAATCGGATGTGTCTCCTCCCCAGTATCCGCCATGTCGCCTCTCGCACCAGCGCATACGCCTCTACCAGCAGATCGTCGAGCGTTTCACCTCGGGAAAGCCGATCGCGGAATTCATCCGTTTTCGAGCGCATCTGCTCATCCGTAAGCTTCTCCATGTCCGGGCCAAACGAATTGATTCGCCCGACAATGCCGCGCGCCCGAATCAACTCTCGTCGTGTCGAATCGAAAAGAAAAGAGAGTATCGACATACGTCCCCTGTAAGACGGAAAGCCGCCTTCGCGGCTCTCCTTGTATCATTATACCACTTCACACAGATGGTGTCAGGTTACCCCATCGTGCGGAATTGGCAGGCTCTTATTCTGCCTGAGGAAATCGAAGCGCTATTGTTTTGCCGCGTTCACTCGCAAGTACTCTCCCTTGAGCTGCCCCATCAAGTAATCCAACTTCATTTGCACCCGCTCCTTCATCGAGCTCGTCAGCCCGGTCAGAAGCAGATTCCGATTCCACGTCATAGCACTCGTAATGATCGGCTGACCGGTCGGGAGCGACCGACGAACCGCCACGCTCTGATTTAAGCTCAACGAAAGGTTCACCGCCGCCGTATCCTTGTTCCCCTCCGGATCGGCGATCAAATGTCCCACTGCAATCACCAGCACCCTCGGCGTATTCGCGGAAGCCTCACCCTCGACTACCTCCAGCCCAGGCGTTCCCTTCAATAGATCCTGGACTTTCTTCTCGATCTTCTTCTCATCCAAATCTATTAGCTTGCGCAAATCCTCACTACCAGCCAAATGTACCTGCACTTTTACCGCGCTCAAGCCTTCCATTCCGCCAGTACTCATCACCACCTTGGGTGACCCGGCTGCACCGTTCGCCCCAGCTCTCTGTGTCGTAAAGGCGCCTACCGCGAGCACTAACAGCGTCAAAATCGCACTCAGTATCCGTGCGCGCATCTTTCCCCTCCTCAAATATCACTCTAGATTCGCGTGCCGGACATCCATATCATCCGGTGTCCGTCCCAACTCTTCTTGAAGCAGCAGCGCCACCGCGTCGAGTGCGATCAGTGCGCACTGCTCGAAAAGCGACTGCCCGTACTGTCTCGATCCCGTCCCCCCAATCTTCGCTGGAACGAAAACGGTTAGGTCGGCTTCGCCGGCCAGAGCAGAACCCTCGTCCCGCGTAAGCGCCACGACCGTCCCTCCGGCCTCTCGTGCCAGTCGGGCCACTGTGCACGTCAGATCGGTTGCTCCACTTCCCGAGATCGCGACCAATAAATCCCGCTCGCTGAATGCCGGTGTCGTCGTTCCCCCAACTACGTGCGCCGTCATGCCAAGATGCATCAAACGCATCGCAAAGCACCGCGCCACCAGGCCCGATCGGCCTTCTCCTGTGGTAAATATCGCCTTCGATCTGGCGAGGAGCTGAGTCAGCGCAGTGATCCGCTCCGAATCGATTCTCGCCAGCACCTCTTCAATCTCATCGAATATTATGCGACGCACATCGGCGAAATCCATCTCTTCCCTATCTCTAATCTGCCAACGCCTAGCTCAATAGTTCCAGCCCTTTACGCTTTGCTCCTTGGGCCGTTCCGCCTCTCTTCGAATTTCGGATGGCCGTATTATGCAATTGGTGGCTTACTTGTATCATATGGAATATACGCACTGTTCCAGGGAGGTGAAACAAAGTGGCGATACGATGGCGGGAAAGCCGTCGCCGCTGCGGTTTCACGCTGGTGGAAGTCCTCATCGTGATTACCGTGATCGCGATACTGAGCATGCTCGTGATTCCACGAGCGATGGCCGCACGACGGCATGCGAAAGAAGCGCAGCTACGCGGCAATCTGAAGCAGTTGCGCGACGGAATAGAGCGATTCGAGGCGACGACAGCCGCTTGGCCGCCAAGCCTGGCCGATCTGATGGCAGCCAACGGTGGCGGGATAAGCGCCGATTTCGACGGACGGGGTGGCTGTGTCGACCGAAATGCTTACGATGGCCCTTACCTCCTTACCGGCACGGGCCAGCTTCCCAAAGACCCATTTACAGACGCGGCCGACTGGAGCTACAATAACACCAATGGCTCTGTCCACAGCAGCAGCGTTCTTGCAGCGCTCAACGGCCAAGCTTACAGCACCTGGTAGATCGCACCGGCATTCCGCTTGTTCGTAAGAAGCACCCATCGACCCCTGTCAGTTTTTACTTTTGTAGAGTGAGATCGACGCCGGTACATCGGATAGGATCCTCAATATATCTTCCTACTGAAGATAGCCGAGTGCGCGGAGTCTGCGCCGAGTCTCTTCGTCTGGTTTCGCCCGTTGTACCCGCTCACCCTCCGTCCTAACCTGCGTGAGAAGCCACTGCCCGATAAGCTGCTCATCGTAGGCGGCCCGCACAGGCAGTGCATCCACCAGATTCCGCGCTTCCGTAGGGTCCGCTGTCGTATCCCAAAGGCCGAGGCTACTCCGATCGCACTGCCCCGGATCGCACGATGCGATCACCCGCTTGTATCCGTCCCCATCGATCACTCCCACCATCGTCGGGATTCCTCCAGCCAGAGGCGACAGCTGACAATGGACGATCCGATCTCCTGAACCCATGGCTTCCACTGTTGGAAGTCGCTCCCCCTGGATTTCTTGGGCTATATTCGCTCGTATACCCACCTCTGCGAGCACCGTCGGAAACACATCGACGAGTCGTACTCGTTCCTCTATTCGTTCCCCTGAGAATCGACCGACGGGGTATCGGACAATTAGTGGAACCCAAATCTCTTCGACACACAGCGTATTTCCGTGCCACAACATCCCGTGCTCCCGGAACGCCTCCCCGTGGTCCGCCAGGAAGATGATAAGACTCTGCTCGAACCGTTTCGTACGTTGCAGTATCTCCAGAAAATCAGCAAACCCCCGATCCGCGTCGAAGACCTCCGCGTCATAGCGATTCACGAGGTGATTTATGCCCCGTCGAATCTCTTCAGGGCGCCCTGAGCAGGTCATCTGAAGTACATCCGACCATTTTTTCCCGCCTTCTGAAGCAGCTCGATCAAAGCGCAGCAGTGCCTCTTGACTCGGCTGATAGGGAGCATGGGGTTCCATGGTGTGAATATAGGCAAAAACGGGTCTTTCCTTATCGCAACTCGCCAAGAACTCCGCTACGCGAACATTGACCCACGAGGCATCCTTGACTCCTTCATACACAAACTTGTCATACCCCTGATTGAATCCGAAGATGGATGCCGTGTTCGGATTCGTCGTGATGCAGAAAGTCGCGTAGCCGGCCTGTCGGAGCGCCTCTGAAAGAAGCGTTGGAGATTCCGGCAGCACATCGAACTCGGAAACTGTCGCATGCCGTGAAGGATGTAACCCCGTGACCAGAGCTGCGACTGACGGTCTCGTCCACGATGAGTTGGCAAAGGCCGATTCGTAGAGCGTAGACGCCTCAGCGAACTCGTCGATGTGGGGTGACGTACCCCTTTCGTAGCCATAGCACCCGAGATGATCCGGCCTCAGCGCGTCCACCAAATAGATGAAAACATCCGGTGGACGGTTCGGTTTACGAGCGGAATTATGTCTCCATACTCGCATCGATTCGCTCCGTCTCGGCTGTGACATCGCGCGCTCGGGACGCCCCTCGACGTCGTCGCAAATAACGGGAATGACCGAAACTGAGAGCACATCGCCCTCTTCAGCTTCAAAGGCGTTCCATACAGGGCCCTTCGCTGTGTAGAAAAATCGGCGGCCGTTGCCGGCCGCCCATTCATACGTTCGGACTCCAATAGGTCCCGCGGGGAAAGGTAAATCGCATCCCCGAAAAAGCCCGCTCATTTCGAGTTCGCTCGAACAATCAGATGAGATGATCCGAGCCGAGCAGGCGACGTATCCGATCACATGCTCTGGATCACCTCGATCATGAACATCTCCATGGACCTCCAGCAGAATGGGGCCCCCTGCAGCCTTGGGGAGGTCGAAGTCAATCCTCATGAGCGGGCGTTCTCCGCCAGCGCCGGAAAAGACCCCGGACACGTGCCGTCGCGCCAGAACCGCCTCAGAGTCCGTTTTTAAGGAGGCTTCCGCCCAGAACTCGCTGCGAGCCCAGGGGCGCTCTATCGCGACAAAAATCCCAACGGCAATTATGCCCAGGACCATCGCCGCAACCCATCGAGACCTACGGTATAAGGCGAGAACGAATTCTTCAAATCCACCATGCGTGCGTCCTGATTCTTTGCCGCGCCCTCGCGTCATGGTTTGGCCCGCCTTCATCTGTAGTATCGATCAAAATACTAACTATCTGGCTTATGAATCAGGGGCTCGGGCTGCCTGTCTAATCGCCTTCTTCCTCCTCAGGCTCCATCCCCTCAGGCCAATCGAAGTCACCCTCTTCGAGCGCCTCCAGAATCTCCTGCGCTTCCTCCACCTGATCCGCAGACACCATGACGATGGCGTAGTCCTCGGTCATACTATCGGTCACTCTCCCAAGCTCCCCGGTGATTGGCCCGTGTCGTCGGACCACCGCTAGAATTCCAGCCTCAGCCAAGCTGGCCTGGATCACCTCTGCCTCATTCGGGTCTGACCGACTGCACAGGCGCACTAGCGGTACGCTTTCATCCTTTGCTTCGGTCGGTGGTGAGCCTGGCAGCAGTTCCTCTCCGCAGTCCGAGCAACGTCCAACACCTTCCCTATACTCCGAGGAACAGACCGGACAATAAGGCATCTCAGATCTCCGGCTCCAGCTTTTCTGGCCATTCGAAACTGGCGGGGTGAATGTCCAATAGCACTTGCTGTGCATCTGCAAACCGACTTCGGGGCACGAGGATATCCGCTGAAACAGCGCTCTCCGCTACAGGTCGATGGTCCAACCACAGCACCGCGCTATCGTGTTCGCTCACCACACAGGATATGCCGACTGCCGCCAGAGCTGCCTTCACCACATGCACGTCCATGCGATCGTCGACTTGGCACAAGCGAACCAGCTCCGACCGTGGCGGCGACTTCTTGGGCGGTTGTGGTCGCGGCAGCGGTCCCGGCGACAGCTGGGCGCCGCAGTCTGGACAGCGCTGAACCCCTTCCCGATATTCAACCCAACACTTCCCACAATATGCCATCTTCCCTCCGTGTTGCCCTTCGTTCCAGCACCCCGGAATAGTTCCTTGTTCCGACAACCTACGTCGCCGGGTGGGCGTAGCAATAGAGACAACGATTAGGGCAGGGAAGGTACCGTCCCACGTCCAGACTCACTGTGCAACCGCACAATTTTCGCTGTCCACTCGCACGCTCGGTCCGACACGGCTCATTGGTTGGATGCAGATCTGTCAGCAGCGCCCCGTCGATGCACCGCTGCACGGGAAAGCCCGGCTCACAGCATGTAGCGATCGCCATCCCATAACCGGACGCGACTTCCGCGCAATCGCTTAGGAACTGGCGGCGCATCTCGCAATCATACTCCTCGAATGTGACACCCACCGCGGCCAGCCGTCGCACGACTTTTCGATACATCGATACGAAAGAAACGTGGACAGTTGGAATCCCGGCGATCGAAAACCGCTCTGCCAGCGGCCGAAACAAGTTCAGATCGACATTGCTCAAGCGTTCCTCCCCTCGTCTAGCAGACAGAAGAGGATCGAACCGCCAATGCACGCGTCGCGGATCCCCGACATACTCGATAACCGCATCTAGAAGAAGGAGTTGCTCTTGCATCGGGGGTACGCTCGGTTCGAGAAACGTCCCCCCCAGCCCCGTCACCGTCCAGTGTACGAACACTTGACCGACACGGGAGAGCGTAGCCCTCAACTTCTGGTGAGCGAGTAGATTGCTTGGATCTTTCGTCCACAGCACGACCGTGTGGATACTCTCTGGGTTGAGCGCTGTGAGTCGTTCGACTAGATAGTCAGGATAATGTGCAACCAACTCCGTCCGCCGAGAAGCGCTCACCACTTTCTTCACCTGTGGCGATTTGCTCTGGCGAGGAGACATTTTTCCCTCTTCGTATTCCTCTAGTCGAAAGAAATCTCAGGCAGCGATCTGTTCCGTGCGAGAGATGAGGTCTCGAAGGATTTCGATCCCCCGCCGTCCTTGAACGTCCTTCTCGCTCAGCGGCGGAATGTACTCTTTGCTCGGCGGCTGCTCGACCTCCACATCCGGCTCGATTCCCTTCCGGTCGATATCTCGCATGTTCGGGGTAAAATAGCGCGCAGTTGTCAGCGCGAGCGCCGAGCCGTCACGAAGTGGCACGACTGTCTGGACCAGCCCCTTACCAAAGGTCTTAGTCCCTACTAAGGTTCCCATACCCGCATCCTGAATTGCCCCGGCAAGGATCTCGGCTGCACTTGCCGTTCCGATATTCGTCAGAACCACGAGCGGCAACTCGAATCGGCCTCCGTCTGTTCCTTTTCGCGGCTCCTTTGAACCTCCACGTTCTTGGATATAGACTACCGGGCCGGAGCCAATGAACTGGCTTGCCGTTTGAACGCAGACTTCAAGCCCTCCACCCGCGTTGTTTCGCAAATCGACCAGAAGCCCACTCATGCCGCGGGCGCGCAGATCGATCAGCGCCTCCCTCACCAGTTCGGGCGTCGTCTCATTGAAAGTGCTAATGCGGAGATAGCCCATCCGGCTGGGGAGCATATCATGTTCGACGCTTCGCACCTGGATAACGGCCCGTGTAACCTCAATATCCAGAGGCTGCGGGACACCTGCTCGCGCAACCTGAAGCTTCACACGGGTCCCCGGTGGTCCCTTGATTTGACTTACCACTTCGCCCAAGCTCAACCCCGCCGTCAGCATTTCGCCGACACGCAGAATGTGATCGCCCGCCTGCAGACCCGCCTGAATGGCGGGACTGTTTGGCAGCGGCGCGATAATGACGACTTCGAAGCGCTTCGGATTCGTGATATCAGCACCGCATACCGGGCAGCTCAGCCCCGCCAGATTCTCCGAAAGACCCGGCGGCGGCTCCGTCTCGCGCAGTCCGATCTCGGCCCCAATACCCCCGAAGTGACCTTCGTTCTCTTCCAGAAATGATCGGTACTCTTTCGGATCCATGAAGCGGCTGTAGCGATCTCCATACGGCTCCGCGCGCAGAGCAGAAAGCATGCCTCGAATGGCGCTATAGGTAAGTTGCGACTCATCTTCGAGCGGGGAGACATATTGGCGTCGCAAATGTGAGAGCACTTCCTGAAAAGTCTCTAAGGGCCGCACGTCCACATCGTCGATCCCCGCCAAAGCAGTGCCGTTGACGCCCAATCCCAATATGCTGCCGATCACCCCAGCCGGCCCCTCGGCACCGTTCGCCGTGAGCGATCCAAACTCGCGGCCTGCTATAAAGCAGCTCGTCATAAGAGCCATGACCAGCAGTGCTACGACTAGCTGATAACGCATTCGCATCGCTTACTTCCCTTACTTGGCATTCCCGCTCGTAGACTTCAAAAAATAGCGAGGAGCCGAAGCCCCTCGCTCACCAGAGGTTTCCAACCTTCTCGAAAAGCGGAGTCGCCGCAGCTGATAGAGCTACTCCGATACGTGTATACGATATACCTTCATATCATGAAGGGCGAAAGCAATTCCTTCATATGTCATCGTGCAATCACGCGAAAAAGACACCGAAACATGCTCGACTACCGCCGTTGCCGTAAGCATCTCTGCAGCTTCGGCAGCGGGTGCCGCCCCGAGAGGCGCCAGTCCCCCTCGGGCTGTGCCGCGAACTCCGCCGCCGCCTCGTCCGCCACCACCTCGTCCGCCACCACCTCGTCCGCCACCACCTCGTCCGCCACCACCTCGTCCGCCACCACCTCGTCCGCCACCGCCTCGTCCAGGAGCTCCTGTCAACACAATCTCATACGCTCCCGCTTCCGCGGTCATTATCGATCCCGTTCCAATAGGTGGTGAGGCCTCAACACGTCCACGACCGCGACCGCCGCCTCCGCCGCGCCCGCCTCCGCCGCGCCCACCGCCGCCGCGTCCGCCGCCACCTCGTCCGCCAGCTCGCATGCCTACCCCCCCTCCACCACCAGCTCGCATAGCTCCGCCTGTCGCGGAAGCAGCCCGTCCCGCAGCCTGGCCGGAGAGCGCATAAATCTCAATGACGGGCGGATAGCCGTACTTCTTCAATACATCTTCAAAAGTACTCTGCAGTACAATTCCCTTCGCTGTTCGAACCGGAGCTTCTTTGCCCTTGAGATTCTGTGGATACCCCGCGACCACCACATCGGTCACAACGGCATCGGCTCCCTCTCCGTTGAGAAGGAGCCCCAGGGCAATTCCGTGCGATTCCCGGAAGTCATAGAGCCACTGCGCCTGATTCACCGTCATCCCTGGAACCCGCACCGGCAGGACCCATACCGGCGCTTGCGTCGTCTGAGGCTGCGCGGAAAAGTCCGGCAGACCAGCCGCGGCCGGCATCGGCGCCACCGTCTGGAAAACACCCGAAGGAAAGAGAATTCCATCCGGCGGTCCGAATTTCTCGATCAACTCCCGATACGATGCTCCGATCCGTACCCCGAACAGACCATCCTCGACGGCGTTTGCCGGGGCGAGAGAGGCCACCATACCAACGAGCAAAACGAGCACGAAGAACAAGGTATGCCTATAAGCACTACGCATTTGGCATCATCCTCACGCTGGTCGAATGCAGAATCACTACAAGTAACTCCGAAGCTCCTCTATGCTCAAACCCGCTGGTGGAGGGGGAGCCACCTCCGGGGCTTCGGTCACAGCTTCGACGGCAGCCGAAATATGAGCCCCGATTGCAATTTCCCTTACACGCATCGAGTCGAGCGTAAACCGAACGCCATGGTCCACATATGTCAATTCCAGCACTGTGCCAGCGCTCACGACCTGGTCAGGATATCCATACTCGGCGATGATCTCCATATAACCCCTGCCGAGCCCGATCCCCCGGCTCGTCTCTCCACCGGGTGACGGCGCTGTCCCCAGTAATGTCAGCGCTATCACATGCCCCCGCAGATTGAGCGTAAGAACGATGACTGCTCCTCCAGGTCGCCGGTAATACCAGTACATTCCCCGGGCTTCGCTGGGTGCAGCCGCGCCCAAGCTCACCCTTGCACTTCCCCCACTTCTAGCACCGCCGCGTCCCCCACTACGTCCACCACCGGAGCCTCCAGCAGAAGGCCCTGCCGGACCGGAACGCTCACCAGCCGAGCGCGTAGATCCCGAAACCTGTGTCGGCTCCTCCGTGCCCACGCTGACCACACCCATAGGGCCGATGAAAGCAGGTTGCCCGAAGTCTGGCTTGTCGAGTAGGTCCAGAGCGTTCTCACCAAGTCGAACTCCTGAAAGCTCTCTCTCGACCGCCCAACCACAGGAGCCGAAAACGCCGATCATGGTGATAAGGATGACGCAGGCCCACACGCTCTTTGCCATTACACGGACCTCCATTTGTGCCCTCGCGCGGACACTGGCTCCGACCCCACCGAGCTTGGCGGCAGTCTAACATAAAGCCATACCAGTGTCAACGTTCGTCAGAGTTGGTAATTCCTAACGCGCCGCGGGAGGGATTTGGCAAAGGTTCAAGAATCGTGCGGCAAGTGGAATTCTGCGGTTATTTTCGCACTAGGAGTCGCTGCTATGAAGCACGCAAGCTCGTTCGCAGAGTTATCTGCTCGCACCGATTCTCGGCCCGCGGCCTGCCCCCGTTGCGGTAGAGTAAGAATGGGCCGACATCGCACCCAGCGTCGGCCCGTAGTGGACTTGAAGGTGACCGAAGTGGAGGTGGTGCAGTACCAAGCGGATCAATCGCCAGTACTGGGCGCGCCTGTCCGTCTGCCATCGCCCCAAAAGAGTCAATCCCCCGCTATGCTCAGAAACGAACCTCTAAAGTTCTCTTTCTCACCATCGTATCCGCGTCCGCTGCAACTTCCACCGCGTAGAGCCCTGTTTCAGGGGACATGCCGTAGAGCGCGGCAGCGATTATGTTCTGCTCGCCGCAAACCAGGAGCCACTCTGGAATCCAAAACCTATGCTTTCCATCGCCTGATATACTTGCGAGAGGATGCCCGTTCAAGTAGAGCATCGCCGAACCACGCAAATCGATCGTGGCGAAGTAAGGCATGCGCCACGATTCCGCTTCCGGCACATCGAAGGTCATTCGATACCAGCCCACCCCCCATATATCCGCAAGGTCCTGTCCTTGCTCCCGCCACGGTCCGAACCGGATGAAGTGCCATCGTCGGGTATCAGCAAAGGGGCTTGGGTATCCAGCGTATTCTCCAGCCAGCCCGGGGCAGATATTCCACCCCTCCAGCGGCGCTTCACCGCTCAATGTGGAAAGTCGAACCTCGGGCAGTCGAGCGAGTTCATCGCTCAGCCCGTCGAAGCCCAATGCTCGCGGCAGCACGTGGGCGATAATTTCGATCTGGTTTATCCCCGGTCTGATGAATGCTGATACGTCGGAGCGTCGATGGGCAGCGCTTCCACAGAGCGTCGGCACTATCTGTCCGTTGATCGAAACCAGGAGTGGATAGCGAGATCCGCTCACCACGATTTCGGCAGCGTCCTCGGCGGCAAAGCGACTTTGTAACCGGGCAAAACGTCCAGGCACAAGCCCAATTGACTCCGGGGAGTATGCAACTTTTTCAGATGACATGCAATCGCCATTGTCGGCGTCTGCATCCGGCATGAAAGCGGAACGGTCGAAGCGCGCGTAAGAATGAGTGGGCCCGCCAACCACGGCTCGTCCCAAGCGATCCCAGAAGGATTTGGGCTTCTGTTCGTTGGAGAACGACTCCGTCGTAATATCCAGCCGGAGTGCGCGCTCAGGCGCGGAAAATGTGAACTCTACCGGCTCGCCATCAAGCATCACCGCCTTTGGGTTCTTAGGGAGCGCAGCGGTTATGTCAACAGCTCCGGAAGGGCATTCCAATAGCGCCTCGAGAGCGTCGGGTTCGAATGTCGATCGAGAGATGTGTACGCCCGGACTCAGGACGGCCGTTCCACTTTCCCCTTTGGCGGTTCCAAGCCTCGTAGCTCGCTCTCGCGACAGCACGGCTATCTCGATTTCATCGACCAAGAGGTAGGAGTCCTCAGCGCTATGGTAATAGTCAAGGGTGAGGATATTTTGTTCGCCGTCCCAATTCTGCCGGGCTATGCTGCCGTTCACGAGCGGTGGACCAGGCAGCTCGAGGGCAATCTCGCCGGGCGTATCTACGTCGCCGTATATGACGAGCAGAGTGCGCTCTCCAACCTGCTCTATCATCGCGATTTCAGATGTGCAGTACCGAACCGCGCCGCGCCTCAGGGGAAGGTTCAGCGTAAGAATTTTCGCGCCGCCGGCCGGAAGATAGATCGAACCCGCCTGTGGAATACGCTGTTTTGTTCCGCTTTGTGGATCCGTATAGGTGAGTCGAACCTGATGGGTGCTGTTCCCCGCTGCGTCCCACAGGAACAGGAAGGTCCCCTCTTCGCCAACCCTGAGGGTGCATTCCACTTCATCGTCATCCGCGCTGATTGCGCCGCCGATGGGGACGGCTCGGACGAGCCTCGCCCCAAACATGGAGAAGAACCGGCCGAGCAGCGCCGCCTCGCCGTATCCAGGAGTCACGGCTCCCGAAGCATCGATAATACTGGAGCTCCTTCGTTCATCGCCTGTTATCAAGCCAACTGGATCATGTCCTGCCGCGAACTGGGATAGGGTCACGCCTGCTGCGCCTTTCGCCGCGGCAACTCGCACGCAGTTCATGGCGCGTCGTGCGGAATGGGCAGAATGATATTCGCCTGGAAATGCTGTAAGAACGGCCGGGCCAACTTCCTCCCGTGACAAGATATCGACTTGGGAGGCCAATTCTGAGAGTTCCACCGGTTTATATAGACTCAAGGTATCGAGCAGGTTTGTCATCGCTTGGGTGGAGCTGTCTCGAGCAACGAGAGCCTCGGCGGTCAGAATTGGCACGACGACTTCAGCAGACCGTGCTGAGGCTAGAAGCTTCCATAAGTCTGATGAGTCAATCCTCCCTGTTTCGTCCGGAAGTGCTCGCACGATTACGAAAGCCACCGGCCCGCCTTTGGAAAGTTGGTGCTCTGTAACCACAGAAAGCAAGGATTTCATCCATACATCTATCGCCGATTCCCTTGCAGCAGCATCGCCGGCCAAAGTCCAACCCGGGACTCCCCCGGCGGGCCACGGCATGCCCACGTAGGGACCGATGTCGATCTGCACGAACAACCCGGCCCCTGAGCAAGCTCGGAGGAATTCATCCAACCGTGAAAGATCCGCCGGTTCGCTCGTCGGCTGATGATAGGCCCACGGCACCGAAATACTGACTGTATTGAATCCGGCGGACTTCAGGAGCGCCAGCCGTTCGGGCCAGGCTTCGACTGGCAGGGAAGTATAGTCGATGCCTCCCCCAAAGAGCCATATGTCTCGGTCATTCACTGAGAGGCTCATCTCGTCGAAACGAGCTACGTTTGGAGCAGGGAAAATCGGTTTCAACATCATCGCCTGAGGTGGCTCTGGGATATCTAATGGCTCGATGCCAGCGGCCGAGATGCCGACTGCTATGGTTCGCTCCAGACACCCCTTCAAACCGTCTCCGTCATCGTCACAGATGGAAACTGAGAGCTCGAAGCGTGTTCCCGCAAGACTCCGGAGTTGGTCCAGCTTACCCCATGGGAATGCCAGTTCATAGACTAGCAACTTTCCCCCCTCTTTTTCTGCTTTTGCAGCAATGGCGCGCCCAATCGTCCGCACTTCACCTGCCTCGTCTGACGGTTCTGCCCGCCATACGAGCGACGTACTCTTCAGAAGTGCGATGACAAACTGGTTCACGACATCGGATGATTCCCCGGCCATACCAAGGACAATGCTATCACCACGATCAATTTCCGCTGCAGACTGAACTCGTACGAACTCGTCATCCCTGACCTGTAACGCCACGTAGAGAGCTTCGCTGTCCCACGCAAGCCATACATCTGCAGATACGTCCTCCGGACCACTATAGTCGGCAAACTGAGCGGATGCAGGATGCCAATCCCCGGTGTCCGCGATTACTATTTGCGGGAGTCGCGGCCAATCATCCAGGCGTCCGTCGAGTACGGGGCTGAAGGCAACGCGAGGACACGTCACCGCCGCCAAGGCGAGCCCCATTCCTGGGCCAACGAGCCAGGCTAAAAGCATGAAAAATACTGTTATATTGGCCTGCAAGCGTCTCATATGGCCGCTCCTTAATTGTCCGCGACGATCATCCTTGTTCGCTTCCACCGCACCGAGCGTCTTTCCTATCTACGGAAGCGGCAAGGGATATGGGAATCTGTGGAAAATACCCTCGAGACAGGACAGTGAATTTAGACACGACGTTTCGTGGTTGGTTCTATCGGGTAAAGCTCTGACGGATTTCTCGGATTCACTGTCCTAGACCTACGGATGTCGTCGAAGACATCCGAATTTACTTGTAGAAGCGCGCGTGGCGGGTGCGTGCGACTATGGTTCCGAGGAACTTGGAGGCATAGCAGAGATGGCAGTTTGTCGCAAGTGCAACACGGAGAATGAGGAAGGTCTAACCCGCTGCAAGTCTTGCAATGCGATCATGCCGGTGAAGCTCGGCAGTAAGTCGGAGGTCCGCTTCGAGAGGGTTCGGCGGCAGCCGGATCTCGTTGGTGTGAAATGCCCCAGATGCGAGACCATGAACGCATACACCCGCTTCAAGTGCAAGTCCTGTGGTGCATCGCTCGCACAAGGTGTCCAGAAGTCCAAATGGCAATATCTGTGGGTTTACGTCGGCCTCGGTGCAGCAATCGCGGCAGGAGTCGTTGCCTTCGCTTTGCGAGCTATGTAATCGATCAATCGCCCGGTTTGAGCCGCGCATTATTGATGCCTGCAGCCAGGCCGCTGTGGTGAATCCCGTAGCACGCCCCATCTAAGTCTTGGACCGTTCTTCGAATTTCGCCTCGTGCAGGCTCCGGGGGAAGAGGGAGCGAACTTGCAGACAGCGCTCTTATGTTCACTACGCCACGAGAATGTCGACGGGAGGGAACATGAAGCTTTTTACGGGCGGACGCGTTGCAGAAGTGTTCGCGTTGCGTCTGGATAAGGGGGAAGATGTTTTGGAGGCTATATCGGGAATCGCCTGCGAACGGGATATTCACACGGGGGTCGTAATTTCTGGAATCGGTACGCTCGATCGGGCGCGGCTCCACCACATCACTCACACTGGATTTCCACCGGAAGATCGGTTCGTCACCTATGAGGGACCGATTGAGCTACTTTGCATCGATGGAATCATCGCCGATCACACTCCACACCTCCATACCTGCATCTCAATCGAAGAGCAAACCTATATGGGTCATCTGGAGCCGGGATGCCGCGTTCTCTATCTCGCCGAGATCGCCATCGCTAAGATTGAAGGAATGAAGCTGGTTCGCCGCCAGAACCCGGAGACGGGAATTAACCAGCTCGGGGCGGCGGAATGAAAGCTTCTGAGTGATGGCATCGACCAAGAAGCGATGCTTGTGGATATTTCTTTGGACTATGACTGCGGCGTTGGCGGTCCATTGCTTTCCGACCGTCGCTGCAGACTCCCCCGCATTCAACCAAGATCGAGCCTATTCCGATCTCATTCGACAGTGTGAATTCGGCCCCCGCGTTCCTGGAACGGCCGGCCATGCATTGTGTGGTCGATGGCTTGCGGATGAACTCTACCGTTATGCCGACGAAGTCCGTCTGCAGAGATTGACGGTAGCCCCGCATGGCACCCCCCTTCCGCTCGTCAACATCATCGCGACCTTCAATCCGCAAGGCAATTCACATGTCATCCTCGCTGCCCATTGGGACACCCGGCCGACTGCCGACTGCGATCCGAATCCCGAAAATAGAGATAAGGCCATACTCGGCGCCAACGATGGGGCGTCCGGGGTCGCTATTCTGCTCGAAGTTGCCCGTACCCTCAAACGCTCACCACCGAAGCAGCGAGTTTCCATCGTCTTGTTTGACGGCGAAGACTATGGGCCAACGCCCAAGGACATGTTTCTGGGTTCTCGCTACTTCGCGCAGCACTACACAGGACCACCGGTGGAATGGGCTGTGTTGCTCGACATGGTTGGGGATCGCGATCTCCGCATTCCAAAGGAACGTTTCTCGCTCGATCATGCGCCTCATGTCGTCGATCGGGTGTGGAGCGCGGCAAGGCGAGTTAGCGCTGCAGCTTTCGTCAACAAGCCAGGCAAGGCTGTCCTCGACGACCACGTATTCCTTCAGCGCCAAGGGATTCCGTGCATTGATGTGATCGACTTTGACTACCCCTACTGGCATACCCTCGCCGATACCCCGGACAAGTGCGCGCCCAACTCGCTGGGGCAAGTTGGACGCGCGGTATTGGCGGCCCTTGATGAACATAGCTAGTCGAAGAGCTCGGCGGCAGCTCAGTCGGTCCAGTCGAAAATGATCCCGAGGTAACGGTCCGGCTGCTCTCGGATTGCGGCATAGGCTTTTTCGGCATTCTCGGGTTTGTAAGCCTCTGAGATCAACGGCTCGATATTCAACATCCCTTGTCCAATCAAGTCGAGAACGATTCTTGCGTTCCGTGGAACGGAATGCTTCACAAAGGGGTTTGGCATCGGGGGGAGGGAGCCTACATGGGCTCCCTTGAGCCGTACGTTGGGATTGGCTTTATGGACGGCGCGGAGCAGGGGAACGATGTCGGCTTCATGGCTGCCGCGTGGAGTGCCGAGCAAAATGACTTCTCCGTTGGGCGCCGCCATTTCCATAGCCTGCAAGGCCACTGGTGCAGCACCGGTGGCTTCTACCACACACTCGGCTCCAATGCCGCCCGTGAGCTTTTTCACCTCTTCAACAGGATCGGTAGT
>Ga0180437_10002869_pt1 | contig 26550 bp, 27 predicted proteins | sample SS_ome_4_FD_132410 | JGI IMG/M metagenome (GOLD analysis project Ga0180437, IMG submission 132410) | Hypersaline lake sediment archaeal communities from the Salton Sea, California, USA - SS_3_D_1 metaG | ecosystem: Environmental > Aquatic > Non-marine Saline and Alkaline > Hypersaline >... | reverse complement strand
GGCTTTGGCAGTGATCTAGAGTACACCAAGACATAGAAGGGGACAGACATGGCGATCGTCGTTCCAACAGAAGACACACTCGCAGACTTTGATCTCGCTGTCCCTTTGGCGCGCTTTGCGCAGCTCGCGCAGATCCCAGAGTGCTCTTTCTGGGGAGTGATCAACACGAGCGATCCCAACTATCCAGGGCTCGACATGTGGACAAAGAGCGATCGCGACACGCTCGCGCGAGCGCTGCGCGACAGCCAGGTCGAGCTGGAAGACTTGACGCGCTATTACTGGAAACCCACATGGGCGATCGAGTCTACTTTCTTTCGACAGCCAGTCTGGTCGAAGCGTGGTCGCTTGATAGCTGCCGGCGTGCGAGCTGTCGACGACGTCTCTCTCGCGCACGCGCCAGTCGACAAGAGCGTCGATCCCATGGTCTTTACCGTGCCAGGTGTGACGTTCACAGACGAAGACGAAGTCATGGTCTATTATCCGAGCGGCGACGCGCGCATCTCGCCGAGCTATGTCTCGATCAGCGCTGGCACGCTGACCATACACATACCGCGCTGTCGGCTGGTCACAGAGGCAGCGCAAGAGACTGTCAAAGAGCCAGAGCGCTCTGGCGTCGACTATGCCACGCTCGCCAACTTTGTCGACAACGTCGACATAAAGCGCGAGTACAACGATCCCAGTACCAATGGCGTGTATGTGTATGGGAGTGGCTCGACGTGCTCGTGCGCGAGCTGCAGCTCGACAGAGCGCGACGCGTGCATGCGTATCAGAAGCGCGCGTTTGGGGTCTTGGGAGACGCATCTCGCGACGTACTCGGTTGGCGCATGGACGCGCAGCTCTTCGCTGTGTCGGTGCTGTCCAGAGTCGATACGTCTGTCGTACTTGTCCGGACTGGAAACGCTGACAAACGAGCAAGAGCACATGATCGTCAAGCTCGCGCTGGTCAAGATCCCACAGCCGCCATGCGCCAGCGACGAATGGCTCCAAAACATGTGGACAGGCGCGAGAAACGTACCAGACAACGTGTCAAACGAGCGCGAGCGCTGTCCTTTTGGTGTGAGCGATGGCGCATGGGACGTGTATGTCAAAGCGCAAAACATGCGACTGCGCAGAATCAGCGAGCTATAGCTCGAGGTGTAACGTGTTCAAGGTCACAGAGATACTACCAACAGACATTGATCTCGACTGGCTCGAATCGTCGTTGCGCTTTATGGCCAGCGAGACAGCGACAGACGTGCGCAGCGACTTCGACACGACGACGAAGACTTTTCGCAATCGGCCAAAGTTCCGAAAGCGTGGTCTGGTCACATCGCGAAAGGTGACGATCAGCGTCACGACGTCAGACGTCAATTACAAGCGTCTGACAAAGGGCGTCAAAGGTGGGTACAAGATCCCTAAAGACGGTCCAGGGCTCTTGGTCTTTCCAAGTGGGTACGACGCAAAGACATGGCCGAATCGCTTGCGACTTGGAGATCTAGAGCCAACAGAGGGCGGCTCGCGTGGCGAGCTGGTCTTCGTGTATACGCAGATCACTGCGAAAGGCTTCGAGGGCCGACACTTTGACAAGGTGATCGCAGAGAAGTGGCGACCAGAGATCAAGAAACGAATGCAGCTCGCGATCTCTGTTCCTTTTGGCGGCTATCTCATGAATCCAGTACTAAAGAGGCGCGTGCAGCGCTATCGTCGCACAGGCAAGATACCATTCATGTGAGGTGAGCAATGGACAAAGAGACACAAGATCTGGACGTTTTAACGAGTTTCGACTACTTGCGAGATGGACAGCAAGAGGGCGATCACTGCGAGTGGGTCGACGTCGAGGTCATGCGTGTAGAAGGCGACGTCGCGATCGTCGTGTACGATGGCGACGAAGGTACTGTCGGCTGCAGCGTGGCGCTGGACGCGATCAAAGAAGGCAAAGTCGCACAGCGAGTACTGGATCAAGCAATCGTACTGACTCTATGGGCAAGCATGATCGACGTGGCTGGCGTTCGATCTCGCTTCGCTCGCGCACAGCTAGAGCTTGGTATCATATCGGCGAAAGACGTCACGAGCAACTATCACAGGCTGCGCAAAGCGTTCATGCTGGCTTTCGAGCCAGAGATCGCTCGCGTGCTGCGTGCGGCTCGTGGTCACAAGTAGCAAGCATAGCATGGGAGGTTAACCATGAGCTACAAGCACAAGGCTGGCGATGGTATCTTGTGGATACAGCCAGACGGGCCCGGGACGAAACTATACCCATTGGGCTGTCACAACTTGGGGGATCTGTCGGCTCCGAGAGGTGACGTCACTGTGCGCTTTTGTCCAGACTTGAGCATGATCAATAGCTGGTACGTGAGCGCAGAGTTTCAGGGAGCGCCGACAGCAGTCACGACGTCAGTCGAGGCCGACGTCGAAGAGTTCATGGACTGGCTCGAAAGAGTCGTCGAGTGTGGCGCGCCTTTGTATGTCAACAAGTACAAGAAAGGCCGGCGCGACGTCTTCCCAGGGTATACGCGTGGCTGGCTCTTGCCTACTGCGCGCATCACTGGCGAGACGCTCTCGAATCTGTACGCGAAAGACGCTGAAAACCAAGACATGAGCATGCAATCGTTCGACATCAGCTCTAGTACTTGGTTAAAGTACTTTCGCTTGGTCGCTTCGAGAGAAGAGACCACAGAGACGGAAGCGCTAAACGACATTGACTTTGGCAATGCCATGGCATGTTGGGATGAGTGCGGGGGCGCGAAGGGCGTTTGCGAAGACGGTGCAGCCGCTGGCGATCCAGTGCCAGGCAGCGCGTCGAGTCTGGCCGATGTGCTTTTCAAGACGAAAGCAACAGACTGGACTGCAGGCGCCGCCAATCCCTTCGCCACTGACGAGATCATAAGCTCGATCGTGCGCGTCCAGATCGACGACGAAACCATGAGAGTGATCGTCGCTCGAGGTACGACAGACGCAGCCAATCCAGCAGAGATCGCATATAGCGACGACAATGGCGCGACGTGGAATCTGGTCAATGTCGGCGCGACGCTCGGCCAGTACGTGGCTCGCCAAGGTGGGCTTTTCGCACTCGATCCGCATAACGTGTGGTGTGTGCTCACCGGGGGAGGGATCGCGCAGTCGACCAATGGCGGCGAGAGCTGGACAGTAGTACATGACGCCATCTTGACGACTGAGGATCTCAACATGATCCATGGTCCAGATGAAAACCACTTGGTTGTGGTCGGCGACAACGACACGATCTTGGTGACGATCGACGGTGGTGTAAACTGGTATGTACCCGACAACGTCACTGGAAGCGGCGACGATCTGTACTGCGTCGCAGCGCTGACAGACTGCCGATGGTGGATCGGGACAGGCTCGGGCAATCTGTACAAGACGATCGACGCTGGCGAGACAGCCATGACGCTGGTCACTTTCTCAGGGTCTGGCGCTGGCGAAGTCGTCGACATCGAGTTTGTCGAAACGTCGCCTTACAATCTGTTCTGTGGGTACTTGGTCCACAACACAGCCGCGCCAGTGGGGCGCGTCTTCCATACCGTCAATGGAGGGTATGACTGGCGACAGGTCGCACAAATGCCCACAAACGCTGGCCTAAACGCGATCGCAGTCTGCGACTGTAACCAGGCCAAGACTGTTGGCGAAGTGCAAGGCACGACAGCCATGATCGCCAACGTCGGCATGGGCGGCTAGATCGACAAGGGGGTCGCTTTTACTCTAAAAGTATGGTCGTCCGCTGCGTGTTCCCCCCCTTCACGTGGCGGCGACCATTTTAACAAGGGGGCAATACGAACATGAGCGAAGACACGAAAACAAGAACCGGGCCACTGATCTACACAAACGAAGATGGACGCGAGATCCCATATCGCGCAGTGCATGAGTCGTTTCTCGCGCGCATCGCCACGCGGATCCGGCGCGAGTACGAAGAGCGAGAAGAGCAAGTCGACGCGCCAGCGTACAAAGTAGGCAAAGACAGCTTCTATCACGACGAAGACTCGATCGCCGACGAAAGCACAACAGACGAAGAGAAGGCCGCATGGGCTGCGTATCTCGACTGTCAAGATCGCATGGCAAACGAGATCACACTCAAGCAAACCAAAGCCATGATCGTGCGCGCTGTACAGCTCGACGTACCAGACGACTGGATCGAGATGCAAGAGGCCTTTGGCGCTGACTTGCCAGAAAACGCGATCGATCTCAAGTACGAGTACTTACAAGACGAATGTTTCTATACTGCAGCTGACTGGATCGGCTTCATGGCTGCAGTGCGTACAGCTTCCATACGTGGGATCAGTCAGGAGGCTGTCGAAACTTTCGAGACGTTTTTTCGCGGTACGCTGGACAGGATCGGGAGATCTGTCGCTGAGAGAGTGCAAGGAACGATTAAATCTGAAACCAGCAAGATGGACGCATCACCCGAGATTTAGCGAGCTAACGATCTGTTTCTTGTGGCACTATAAACCGTACGCTGTCGATAACTGGGAAGATCTCACAGAGATGCAACAGGCCGAGCTTTTGGAGTGGACGCGCGAGTGGTACATGATGCAAGACGTAGAGAACACACTTCGCCAGAAACAAGCTGATCGACTGGCCAAGGGACTCGATCCAGTGCCAGACGACGATCTCTTATGAGGTAAAGCTCTCCAAGGGAGTACTGCGTAATGAGCACGAGCGAAAAGATCGGGCTGGAAGCTGTCATGGAGATGGCTGGCTTCATGCGTGGCGCTTCGACATACAAGCGTGAGGTGGGCGCTATGTCGAAGCTCACGTCGACCACTGCCGGCGTCATGAACAGGCTAGGGGGTATCATCACTAGCGCTTTTCAGACTGCAGCAAAGATCGCTCTGACTGCAGGGACAGCGATCGCTGGCGCTGTGGGGACGATCAGCGCTGTCAGTGTGAACACTGCGATCGAGGTCGAGAGCGCTTTCGCTGGTCTGAGTAAAACAGTCGATGGACTGACAGACGACGAAGGAAACCTCACAGAAGCGGGCGAAGCGATCAAGCGCCAGTTTCGCGATCTGACGTATGAGATCCCACTAACCACAGAAGAGCTACTCGGCTTTGGCGAAGTGCTCGGCCAGCTCGGCGTGGCAGAGGAAAACATAGTCGCCACGACGCGCGTGATCGCGATGCTGAACGACACGACAAACATACTCGGCGAAGAAGGCGCGATCATGATCTCCCAGTTCATGAACGTCTTGGGGACAGCGCCAGAAGACGTGGAAAACTTGGGATCGACGATCGTCGATCTGGGCAATAGCTTCGCCACGACAGAAAACGACGTCTTGCGCTTTGGCCAGCGCATCGCTGGCGCGGCTGCGATCGCTGGCTTGTCAGAAGACGAAGTACTCGCCATCTCTGCAGCGTTTTCGTCTGTGGGCGTCCAGGCCGAGGCCGGGGGTACTGCAGTACAGAAAGTGCTCTTCGCCATGGGCGATGCTGCGCGCCAGAATACGAGCGGCGTCGTCGACAACACAGAAGAGATCGCCAAAGCTCGCCAAAAGTGGGAAGAGCTGGAAGAAAAGCTCTATCTTGCACAGCTTCGCATGAGCGAGTACACAGACAAGACGAAAGCGTCGACCAAAGAGACGCAGCGACTAAAGATCGAGAGCTTGACAGAGCAACTTATCGCACAGGAAGCGTCGATCGACAGCTTGGTCGCTTCGCATGGCCAGCTCACTGGCGCGCAAGGCGCGCTCAAAACTTTTGCAGACGTGTCTGGCGTCACTGCCGAGCGCTTCGTCGAGCTATTCAAGACAGACGCAAGCGAGGCTTTTAGGCTCTTCGTCGATGGACTTGGCAAAGCCGACGACGCGAAAGGGATACTCGAAGATCTAGAGCTGGCCGACTCGCGACTCGTGCGCTCTTTTATCTCTCTTTCCAAAGCCAGTGGCGTCACAGATACGAGTATCTCGCTACTGGCCGAGACGCTCGGCGTCGCCGAGAGCGCATGGACGCAGAATACTGCGCTAGTCGAAGAGGCACAAAAGAGGTATCAGACGTTCAAAGCGCAGATGCAGCTAGTCAAGAATATCATACGCGACATGGGACTCTCGATCGGCGACGCGCTCTTGCCTTTCCTAAAAGACTTTCTAGAGTTTGCAAAGCCGATCATAGTCGAGTGGGCGCAACGTCTGCCGGCACTTCTAGAGCAACACTTGATCCCAAAGATCCAGAGCTTGATCGAGTTTGGCCAGCTCTTGATCTCTGAGTTTTCCAAAGGTTTCGCGCGTGGCGGCTTTCTGACTGGGATAGGCGAGATGCTCGATAACTTTCTCGAGGAAGACACGATCATGGCGCGCGTCTGGGACTTTATAGAGTTTCTACAGAACGATCTACCAGCCGCCATGAGCACTGCAGCGACTTGGGTACAGACCACGCTGATCCCGGCCATACGCGAGCTGGCGACATGGGTACAAGATACGGCCATACCAGCGATCAAAGAGATCTGGTCGTGGCTCCAAGAGAAGTGGCCAGAGGCCATGACTGTGGTCTCTGACTTTTGGTCGAGCACTCTGCAGCCAGCGATCGAGAACGTGCAAGCGGCTTTCCAGAATATTCTGGACTTTTGGACAGAGTACGGGCCCGGCATCCAAGAGACTGCGACCAATGTTTTCGCAGCTTTCCAAGAGACTGCGCGCACGCTCGCAGAAGAGATCATACCTTTTCTGTCTGAGAAGCTCTTGCTTCTCTCTGAGTGGTACAGCGAGAATGGTCCACTGATCCAAGACTTTATCGCAAAGTGGGCAGAGCGCTGGACAGCTTTCGCTGGTATCTTGACAGAAGCGTGGGACGTGATCAAGCCGATCATAAACGGGCTTTTTGATCTCATTCTCGAGGGCAGCGAGATCGTCATGGCTGTCGCCACTGGTAACTGGTCGTCGCTCTGGGAGTCCATGGGGGCTGTGCTCTGGACAGTCGTCAACAATATCCAAGTCGCCATCATAGAGCTGTTTGATCTGATCACAAAGGCGCTCGGTGGTGAGTCTTGGGACGCAGTCAAAGAGCAATGGTCGGCCAATTGGGACATGTTCATGATCATCTTGGACGATTGGTGGTCGGGCGTCCAAGAGTGGTGGTCGACGTTCTGGGAAGGTCTTACAGGCGACTTTGAGACTGGCGGCGAGACGCTCGGCGAGCTATGGCAAAACATGGTCGATGGTTTTAACCAGGCTGCCGAGAATTTTGGCGAGTCGATCAGGCAAGTATGGCAAAACATAGTCGATGGCGTCGAAGACTTTATCGAAGGCGCAAAGACTGCAGGCGGCGATCTGATGGATGGCTTTACATCTGGGATCAAAGCGAAAGCGCAGTCGCTGATCGACAGCGTCACTGGGACGATCGCAGACGCGATCGCTGCAGCAAAGCGCCTTCTGGGCATCGGCTCGCCGAGTCGACTTTTTGCAGAGATCGGCGCTCAGACGATGCAAGGCTACCAAGTCGGCGTCGCAGCCATGCAGCCAGAAGTCAATGCGCAGCTCATGACTGCAGTAGCGCCGCCTGTGGTCACTTCGCCAGTGACGCAAGTCACGAATACGCGCAGCGTCACAGTCAACATGGGAGGCCAGACGATCAACAATGGCATGGACGTCGGCCAGCTTCGATCATTCATACTTGAGACAGTAGCGTCAGGAGTGGGTGTATAATGGCTAAACGTTTCAAGCTCGCGCAATTCGAGATCCAGACGTACACATACGACCAAGATGGCGATCTGCAGTTTGTTGCGCTCGATCTGATCGGTGACGTGTACTGTGGATCTGGCTATGTACCAAACGCTCTGACGTGGAAAGGGGGCGGTATCTGGCGCGACTCGCCTATCGCAGAAGGGCGCGAGATGGCTGGCGCGTTCTGGGACAACATAAGCGACGCTCTCGATCTCACTATTCGAGGTCAAAACCCAGACGACTGCATGCGAAACGTGCATCGGCTCTTTGAGCTTTTGCAGCTCTCGACAGACTATTATGCCGGTGTGAACGACCAGCCAGTCTGGCTGGCTGTGCGTGGTCGAGGCCAGACCAATGCGCAGTACGCGATCTTGTATGGCTGGTCACTACCACGCCATGTTAACCCATACAAGCCGCCACTTGTGCTGGATGGCTCGGGCGCGAGCGAGTCTCAAGATCTCCCGTTTTCTTTCGAGCATGGTCCATGGCGAAACTATCGTCCAGTCGACCAGGGCGACTGTGTGCCAAGCGCTGGCTATAGCGAGACGTGCAGTCACTACCATGTCGAGTTTAACGGGTCGAATACACAGATCGTGGTTCCTGACAATGCTGTGATCCAAGATCTAGCTGATAACGCTTTTACGATCGAAGCGTGGGTGCGTGCCGACAGTGTTGGCGAGCTGAATCGCGGCTACGTGATCGGTAAAGACAATAACGCCAGCGTCGGCTGGCGCATGCGTCTGAGTGGTCGAGGCTTGCGTGGTCAGATCTTCTGTGCAGTCACGAGCGCCGAATCGGTTAGCGAGATCGACGTCTTTCCATATACTGGGGAATGGCGACATGTGGCCATGACATGGGACGACTCAACCGATCGTTTTCCTCACTTGTGGATCGATGGTGAGTACCAGACCAATGGAGTAGAGTCAGAGAGATCTGGCGCTGTGCTTTCTGACGTAGGGCAAACGTTGATCATAGGAAATCGCGCAGACAATGGCGCTGGTTTCGACGGTGGTATCGCTTGGACGCGCGTGTCTGACGTCGTGCGCTATAATCGACGCTTCACACCGCCAGAGCGCTGCAGGCTACCAGAGATCGACGCGTCCACTGTCGGCCAGTGGATCGGCGTCGACTATAGTGGGGCTGGATCAGGTACAATCGTTAACCAAGAAGGGACAGCCGCGATCGATGGCACGCTGTCGAATGGTTCTTTTAGATGCGACTGCGAACACTTACAAGGAAACATCGCACAATGCGCGCCTAGCTATGTTTCTGCATACGCACAACCGGGGCAAGGTATTGTCGTACTCGACGACGCAGTGCTACAGGATCTTGGTGACGACGCGTTTACATGCGAGTTTTGGGTTCGCGTATGGGAGCATGCAACGAACAACTCATGCTTGATCTCAAAAGGCAATCTATACAACTCTGGTTGGAATGTCACGCTGCGCGTGTCCCAGCAAGTACGCGCGGAGGTCGTCTGTGCTGTGACGGATGGCGCAACTTATGCACCTAATTTTACTATGTCGTTTGGCGAGTGGCACCATGTCGCAGTGTGCTGGGACGATGCGAGCTACCAAGCGCCGACTATTTTTGTCGACGGTCTGAACGTTGGGATCGTGCTCGCCAACAGAAACGGCGCGATCGTCTCTGACGTCGGGGACGATCTGACCATGCTCGCACGCTCAGACGGAAACAGGGCTGCAAACGCTGATCTGGGATGGGTCATGATCTCTGACGTCGTAAAATACACGACTGATTTTAATGACGCAATCCCGGCTCGTTGCACTCTTCCGACGAAAGACTCTAATACTGTTTGGCTCGGAATCCATGAAGGTTTCGGCGTCGAAGTGTCTGATCTGAGCGAGAATGCGAACAACGGCACGATCGACAACTTGACATGGGGCTGCGAGTGCTGCAGCGACGTCGCAGAACAGATCGCTTATGTGAGAACGAAAAACAGTTTTGTTGTCTGTGACGGTCAAGACACGCTGATCAATTACGGCGATCCTACTCACTTGCAAGATCTACATGACGCTGCGTTTACAGTCGATGCGTGGATCAGAACGAATGGCTGGGGCGAAAACAATGCAGGGACTATCATACAAAAGGGATGGAATACCAACGTTGGCTGGCGTTTTCATGTCAGTTCAGTCGAGGGTTTAGCGGCGACTATTGAATGTGCGACTGCTAACGGTCGCGCATGGTCTGGTACTGTCGCGTTCACTACTGACAGCGCATGGCACCATGTTGCGTTCACATGGGACGACGCAGCTTCCACTAATCCGAGACTTTGGATCGATGGCGTCGAGCAGACAAACAATACACAAGTGAGAAACGGCGCGATCGCTACTGACGTAGGTGTCGATCTTACGATCGCGAATCGCGCAAATGCTACGACAACTTTCGACGGCGACATAGCATGGGTGCGAGTCACGAAAGCCATCAGATGGACGTCAAATTTTACTCCCCCAGATCGATGCTTGCCATGGTGGCAATTGTACGATCGGGACTATCTGACTCTTGTACTCTTGACGATCTTTGACGATCATGGCGAGGTCGCTTTTGACAATTCTTACTACAAGAACCATGGTTTAATCGAAAACGGTACATGGGGAAGCGACTGCGATCCAGTCTTCGCGCTGACGTGCGATCCAGCTCTTGGAGCGCCGATCACACTCGATCCACTTTGCGAAGACATGGGCGTCTTTGTGGGTAACAGGTGGTCGCCAGCGCAGATCACACACATCTATAGCTATACATGGGATGGGGGCGCGTGGGTGTACGGTCCCAACTTGGCAAACTTGAGTGGCCCTTACCCATTACTCGAAAGGCTGGTCGCTGGTAGTGGCTCTTATATACTTTTTGGGATCGAAGACGTCGGGCCGAGCTTTGGGCCTTTCTACTCGCTCGTGTTTAACCTCACTCAGACAGCGATCGCGAGCGCTGGCACCTGGGCGCGGTCCAATGGCGTCGGAGGATGGACAAACTTTTCGCGAGTGCAAGACAACACAAACCAAGATGGTGCGATGACAGGTCATGCGCTCGACACGCTTGGCCGCAATTCTGTACACTGGCGCGGCGAGGGCGCTGGCGTCTGGGTCAAAGATACCCATAACGGAGTGACAGCGCTTTGGGTGCGCTTGTATCTTAATCCGGGCGCGGTCTCGCCACTGCAGATCCCATGGAACGATGGCCCGATCTACGCAGTAGAATGGCCATGGACAGAGATCGGCCATAACGAGATCGGGGGAAACATACCAGCGCTCAGCGAGACGCGTCTCGGGGGTGCGTCTGACTATGCGACTGATGCAAACATAGAGCACGAAGCGACGCGCGTGCTCATGGGCTTGCGTTCTCTCTGGCGTGGCGAAGACTTTACCGCGTGGATCAATCTGGGAGGTGCTACACTGCCGCCAGGCTGGTCGCTGGTCGGGATCGGCTTTGGTCTGAGCACGACAACGAACGACACAAAGAGCGCTGGCAATACTACATGGTACGCGCCTGCGACGTCAAGCGGCACTATTACTTACTCGATCGATCGAGAGCAAGCGCGTCACTGGCTCGGGCGCTTCCACATGTATGCTCGCGTGTACCAAGACTATGGATCTGGCGGCGAGTGTTACTTGCGATGCAGATGGCGCGCCAATGGAGTGACCACGCAGACAGAAAACATCTATCCGGAAAACTTGCAAGATTACGAGTTTCTCGATCTGGGCGAGATCGTGATCGGCGCGCCTGACGTCGTGCTCTCGACAGAAGTGGCTGCGCAGACAGAGCTGGACGTCACGATCGTTAACACTGGATCGCCAGGCAACTTTTTCGTGTACGATCTTCTCGTGCTCCCGGTCGACGAATGGAGCGCAGACGTAGAAGACGCAGACAGCGAGAAAACGGCGCTCGGTTGGGGAGGTATAGAGCAGTATCGTCGCTTGCTCCAAGTCGATGGTACGCGACGCACGAAGCGCAAGCGCGCGATCTTGCGTGGCTCGGCTACTGACTACATCGACAGTACATGGGCGCTGCAGAGCGCTGGACGTCCGATACTGCAGCAAGATCAGCGCCAGCGCATGTACTTTGCTTTCGCGCGACACTACGACGATGGCGACACTTTTGTCGCTCCCCCTTCGATCGCGTGCGACGTCCAGCAGTGGGCAATACAGCGATACTCGTTTTTGCGTGGCGACCAATGATCAATGTTTCCCGGGAAACATACGACGACTCTGGTACTGGGGGATAGATGGCGACAGATCTGGGATCTTTCTTTACACAGGCCGGGCTCTCTGTCACTGTGAGCGATCCACTGGTCGCAGCGTCGCGACTCGAAGTCTCGACGATCACAGAGACCTTGTCGAGTTACTCGCATCAGATGCGCGCAACTGGGGGATTTTACGCAGCGTCGATCGCGTCTTTCATTGGACTCGGCGAAGCAAACGACTGGATCTCGCGTGGCGTCGGGCGTCACATCGAAGTCATGTCGCCAGGCTTGTCGACTGTATGGGAAGGCTTTGTCAACAAATTGACGATCAATCTGGGAAGAGCCAAGATCGTGATCGGTCCCTTGGTGAGCATAGGGAACAAAGTCAAAGTCGCGTACTCGACAGTCGACACGTCGACCAGTCCCCCAACAGTAGGAAAGCGCGACACGACTGCATGGATCGAAAACTCGTTTTCACAGGCCGAGCATGGCGTCTGGCAAAAAGTCGCGAGTATCTCGGGATCAAACGCGACAGAAGCGCTACAGGTCGCCAACACTTGGCTTGTAGAGCACGCATGGCCAGAGTCCGGACGTCGCGCGACGCTGCGAGCTGGAAGCGAGCCGCAAGTCTCGCTCGACTGTCTTGGCTACTGGGCATGGCTCGAGGCCTATATCTATAATCAGACAGCTTCGTCTGGCAACATCGATCTCGACGACAAGATCGTCGCCGTGCTCGCTGCAGATCCTAACGGGATCTTTTCCAGCGACTATACGCGCATCGCAGCGAACACGACGCAGATCTCGCAGTACGAGAACAAAGACAAGCGCGCATGGACGATCTTGAAAGACCTAGCCAGCAAAGGCGACTCGCAGTACAGACGCTATACTCTGGGAGTGTACGAAGGCCGGCGACTGGTCTACCAGCTCGCGCCAAACGCGATCGAGCTGAAAACGTCACTCACAGAGAACGAAGAGTGGTCGACGCTGCAGCAGCAGAGAGTCGAGCCATGGCTCGTGCGTCCAGACTCTTGGGTCTTTCTCGGCGACATCCAGGTCGGGACAGCTTTACCAGCGACGTCGGCCAAGCTGCGCAGCGACGTGCGCGCTGGCTTTATAGAGTCGCTCAAGTTTTCAGCGCCTAGAGATCTCGAGGTCGATGGCCAGAAGGTTTCACACTTGGATCAGCAATTGGCGCGCATGGGTCTTGCGGGAGCGGGGGTATAGTATGGTCCAGCAATTGGCCGACGACATGGCCATGGCGATCGACTCTGAGTTTTGGCACAGGGCCGACGACATCACACTCCAAGAAGGAAAAGACGTCTATCCAGACAACGACGACGGTGGACTCTGGGCGCGCTTTGTCGACCAAGGCTTCGAGCCAGACGATCACTTCCGGCGTGGCGGCGACACGCTCGCGTGGACTGGTTGGGCTGCGTATGCTGCAGGCTGGGCGACGCCATCTGTACAAAACTATGAAAACTCTATGCTGCAGATAGCGCATAATGCGAGCGTGAGAGCTTTCAAGTACATCACTGTGACGCCAGCCGCAAGCCAATGCGATATAGCTGTAAGGGTCGCAGCCAACTATTCATGCGAGATAGGTCTCATGGTCGACGATGGCGTCGACGCTGGCGATGGGGAAGGCGCAAATAACTTTTTGCGCGTCTTTATTCGATCGCCAGGTGCTGTGTCGTCTGGTCCACCGATCTATAGATACGAGTATCGCGCTGGGGGCGGCGCAAAAACGATCTTGAGCGCGACGCACTCTCTCTTGCATCAGTCTTTCTATGGTCTTTGGCTCTCGACGCGTGGTACAGAGTGGTCAAGCTGGAATCCGCGCATAATGACTTTTGGCGAAGCGGCGATCAGTAGTATCTCGGCTGCAGGTCGTCCATCAATAGGCGCGCTTTGGACAACGGCACCGGCTGGCCAGACTTGGACGCCAGCCAGAGTGGGGATATACTACCGAAACTTGGCGACGTCGTTCAACGACTTTGGCGCTGTGGACTGGTTTTACTCGACATTCTAGTCTGGAAAGGGGGACAAGTGAAAAGGCTTTTCTGGTCACTCGTTTTTGTGCTCGCTCTTGGCTTGATCGCGATCGCGGTCACTGCGCAAGAGCGAGACGCGTGTACAGCCGACAGCGCTGGCTGTGGGCTGTATGGCGACACGATCATGTGCGCTGTACCAGTGGGGGACTCTCTGCAGTGCGCTGTACCAGTCGACCACGTCTCGTGGCAGCGCGAGATCGATGGCGAGCTGCATGACTGCGTCGCGTGGCGCGATCTGTTCTGGTCGCCACTGTCGCCACTGCCGGCGCCTGAGACGATCGAGCTGGAAGCGCGTATCGTCCAAGCGACTGCGACGCCAAAGCCACGCGACTGTGGGGTCTGGCGACTAGAGCCAGATCTCTGGATGGGGTACGAGCTGCGCGTCAATGAGTGCGGCGAGTACCAAGTCGGCGACAAGATCGAAGAGTGGTAAAGGGGGACTTATGCAAGCACCTGTGAGCGAAGTACTGTACAGCGTACACGACATTGGCGGCGAGCGTATCTTGCTCGACGCTGGCGTCAAGGGCTCGATCGTCGACGCTGTGCAAGTGGGACACGATCCAAACAACACAGAAGGCGCTGACTATCGCTTTTTGGCCGAGAAAGATATACAGGTCTTCTGTCGTGTCGACAACTCGTACCACGCAAACGAGACGATCCCAGATCCAGAGCATTATGGCGACTTTGCCACGCGCGTCGCGTCTTTCGTCAAGAATACCCAGGGCTGCGACTTTTTTGTCATCGCAAACGAGCCGAACATGGGCGGCTTTGACGCTTTCTCTTATGCAGAGTGCTTTGACGCTGTGTACAAGAAAGCGAAGGCAGCTCGACCAGACGCGCAGATCTTGCTTGGTGCTGTCGCTCCATGGAATGCTACCATGGGCGATTGGGTACAGTACCAGCGCGACATGATCGAGAGCGTCGAGGCCTTCGATGGCGTCGTCTTGCATGCGTACACCCATGGCAGCGATCCAGATCTCGTGTTCTCTGACGCCACCATGGACTGGCCATACGAAGATCGCTTCTATAACTTTCGAGTGTATCGCGACTTTTGCTCTGTGGTCCCGGCTGGCTCGGCAATTTACATTCTAGAGACTGACCAAGACGTCGCATGGGCTGACGTCAATAGTGGTTGGGTAAAGAACGTGTACGAAGAGATCAACGAGTGGAACAGTACCCATGGCCAGCATGTGATCCGAGCTGTAACACTGTTTCGATGGCAGAACACAGGCGACAAGTGGTCGTTTGGGGATAAAGAGGGCGTCAAGGCTGACTTACGCGACGCCATGACACGTGGTCATACTTGGCCAGACAAGGAGACAGACATGCCAGAAGAGTGGATCGAGATCGTGCGGGATCATTTTAACGAGTTTCACGACCAAGACGACATCGACGAGCTGACGATCCCAGTGGGCGCTGATGGCGTCGAGTACGTCGTCGACTGGCGAGAAGAGCCAGGCGACGGTAACTTTGATCGACCAGAGTGCGACTCGCGCGATCTGCGCGATGGCGACGACGGAGTCGATCCAGACTCGCCGCCACTGAGCGCTGCCGTGTTCAAGCCACACAGCACGCTCGAGGGCGCGCTCTATCGCTCTGTACCAGTGCAGCCAGGCCGGCGAGTGCGCTTTCGCTTTCGAGCGTGGATCATAAGCAAAGAGCAAGAAAACGACAACGATGGCGCAATGGGGACGCGAGCCGGGATCGATCCCAGTGGCGGGATCTACTACAAAGCCGGGAGCGTCCAGTATGGCGAGTGGTTTGACGTGCGCGAAAAGCCGCAAAACCAGCGAGTCTGGACGTGGATCTATAGTCCGGAAGTGATCGCGCAGACAGATCGTATACACGTCTTTCTGTGGTACTCTGCCGACTTTGCTGTCGACCTAAACGCGATCCACTTTGACCAAGTGATCGTCGAGATGCTCACAGACGATCCAGTCGATCCACCGGTCGAGCCGCCAATAGAGCCGCCCACAGGTCCGATCGGCGAGCGCTTGCGCGCCATTGGCGACGACTTGATCGCTTATGGGATCGAGCTGCAAGAGATCGCCGACGTGGTCGACCAGAGCGCAAATCCGCAAGTCTGTACTTGGGCGAAAGAGATCGGCGCGCTCGCCGAGTCCATCCAGGACGCGACTTGCGCGAGCGCGCCAGCTCCGCAAGCTCTCATGCATCCACTGGCGCTAGCTGAGAACGTCGAAGCGATCAAGCGCGCGATGCCGGCGATGGCGTCGTCTGCAGATCTGGCCAGCGCTTTTGGTCTGGATCTCGAAAGCCAGCTCGCTGAGAGTGGTCCGGGGGAGTGCTCGGGGGAGTGCTGCGCGTGCGAAGACGAAGAGAGCGACGACTCTGGCGACTCGTGAAACTATGTCCCATAATGATTGTTGTGAGACATAGACACGCCAAAAAGAGAGAGCAAGCGCTCTGTCTGGCGCTCGCTCTCTTTCGACCAGTCCCCTACTCTGATCGATCTAGGGGGTACTCTTTGCCAAGCTGGTCTTTCAGCTCTTCCAAGTGCTCTGGCGTGCAGCCTGCCGGCGTGGGCGCTGGCGCTTCGTCGACGATCTCGCGCAGCTCTGCGCGATGCTCTGCGCGCTCTTGCTCTGGCGTCTTTGAGAGGTCGCACTCGGCCAAGACTGTGCGCTCTGGCTTTACCTTCTGCATGCAGCTTACCAGTCGCATAGTCTCGCAAGCGCCAGCCGCGTTGGCGTCGACGTCGCTGGCGAGATGGCACTCGACGATCCAGTCGTGATCGAGAAGCGCGTATAGCTGGTCAATGCGCGCGCAGCGCTTCGCAGCTTCGTCGTCGACCAGTCTGTGCTGGTAGCACGTGCGCATGCGGCCCTTCGCAGCCAGGCAGTCAGTACCATAGTCGAAGTACGCTTCGAGCAAGCCAAACAGATGGCCAATGATCTCGAAAGAGTGCTCGCGCGAGGTGGTGCGTGGTGGTTTGTAGCTCATGTCGTTTTCTCCTATAATGTGTGTGGTCGTGCGGTCAGGTCCAACAGACACATTATAGCACAGGCGCGAGAGAATGTCAAGACTTTTTGACAAGATCTTTCTGGGAGTCTGACAATGTACCCATGGACACCTATCTCGATCGCGACACTCGTTTTTTGGCTGGTCTTCATTGTGCGCATGGTCTGGGCGTGGCGGCACAAGGGCGTCGATCCATGGGTCGCCACTGCAGCGCTGTCCATGTCTGTCTCAGAGGTCGTCTTCTACTCGTATGTCATTGGCCGACAGCTCGGTCACTATGTCCCCCCTACGCCAGAGCAGATCAGCATCACTACACTGTCGGCCATACGATCGCTGATCCATGCTGTGCTCGCTCTGGGCGCTCTCATAATCTCGACAAGAAAGAGCTGGACATGACAACGTCAGATCTGTTCGCTGTGGTGGTTTCTGTTGTGACTGCGATCGTTTCTCTTGGGTCGCTCTTGATCAAAGCAAGGCAAGACAGACGACGCGAGCCAGTCGACGCTGCGCAGACTTTGACCAGTGCGACAGTCTCGCTGTCCGAGGCCTTCGAGCGACGACTCGCCGAGCTGGAAGAGCTGACCACAGCGCAAGCGACAGAGATCAAAGCGCTGTCTGATAAAGTGCGCGAGCTTGAACAGATCGAGCGTCGACTCTTGCTCGCGCTTCGATGTCTCGGGCTGCAGGTCGAAGGCGCTGGACTCTCGCCATGTGTCGACTGGCGCGAGATGTACATGCATATCAATGGGAAAGTAGAAGTACCACAGAATGGAGAATGACATGGGAAAAGAAAGAGTGTCTTGGCTGGCCAAGTACTGGCCAGTGCTCGTGGCGCTGGCGCTGGTCGTCGGTGCTGTCGTTTCGTTTTTCGTCTGGCCCGGGCTGTGGGCTGTCTCATGGCCTTTCTTGGTCGTCTTGCTTGGGATCGTCGCCAGCGCAGTCGTACCCTATCTGGACGCAGCTTTTACCAGCATGCGCGAGTCTGGCGAGTGGCCAGTCTTCCGGACGCGCGAGCTGGTCGCCGCACTGGGGGCGATCGGCGCTGATCTCTTGGGACTCTTGATCTATCTGGCGACCACAGAAGGCGCGCTCGCAGAGATCGCGAGTCTCTCTTTCGTTCTGGCCTTTATACTCGGTTGGGGCGGCTTTGGCTTTGCGAAAGACATGGCGCGCATCGTGGCAAAACGAAGAGCCAGTCGTCGCACTTGACACGACGACTGGCTCTTGTATAATGGGAGTGCCTAGAGCCACTTGGGCAGCTCTAGATCTCCCCTGAAAAGCGCGCACGTCTGCCGGCGTGCGCGCTCTCTCTTTGTCTATTCTTGTCCTTCTATGTACCACTGACGCCACGACTCAAAGAGATCATGTCTTATGGTCATGACAACGCGATCATGGTCCATCTCTCGCGCCATCGACAACAGATTAGCTATCTTGATCAAGAGCATGCGAAAGTCTGCAATGTCTGCAGAGATCTGTAATGCTGGCGAAGCGTCTTTCTCTTTTCTACCTGACGCGAGCAATCGCCAGCGCTCGATCTGTCCCTTGGTCGCTATCACTGTATGTGTGTCGCTCTCGGGATCGTGATTATCGGCCAGCTCATGGAAGATCCAGTCGAGCTGGTCGACCAGTCTGCGCTTGTAGTCGTCGAGTACAGCCATGCTGTGTGGCATCCGTGGCGCTTTGGCGACTACGCTGTCGATGTGTCGCACTGTGATCACTCGCCAGAACCTGACGTACTCGCTCTGTGGTCCCCAGTGCGCAGTGTCGTCGATCCACTGCAGCACAGCGAAGCGCTGGTCGTCGTTCGGGCCATTGACAGAGAGCATGACAAGGTACTCGGCTGGCACTGTGGGCATGTGCTGTGGGTATGGGAGAAACGACTCGCGCTCGACGATCGCGTCTTTCTCTTCGCACACTTGTGCAGCATACGCGCGCGACGCTTCCAGGTCTGCAGCGAGCACATAACTTTTCACGCGCTCGACGAAGGGCGCGTCGTCTTGGTGCTTGAGTACACCGATCATGGTCTTGGCATACCAGCGCACGAGCGCATGCTCGTTTGGCGAGTCGGCGATAAACTCAAGAAACGACTGGAAGTCGATCTCGCACAGGTCGATCTCTTGCTCGATGCGCGACTGTGCGTCTGGCTCGCCTTGTAGCTCTTTGATCGTGGCGCTAAGCTCTTGGAGACACTCGGCGATCGCCTTCGTGGCGATGCGCAAGTCTTGGTCTTTGATCTGTGTGATCACTGTTCGCATGGTCCCCTTTTCCTTTCGTGTCTGTCTGGCGTGCTGGCCATAGTGCGCCAGACTCTGATCTCTGGCGCGCTGAAAAACAAAGTGCCTTGTGGCTTGATCCGGTTTAGTTCTTTCGCGCACTGTTCTGGCGTGCCAGCGAGCGCAGCTCTGTCGACGTCCGAGCCGGCCAGGATCTGGCGCATCTCGGGCCCGGCTCGACGCAAGATCACTTCGAGCGCTTCGATCTCCCCCCATGTAAACTCGTGGCGGCTCGTGCGCTGGTCGCCTTCCCAAAACTCAAAGATAACAGGTCGATCGCTCATGCTCTCATGCTTTCTACTTGTAAGCGATGGCCATGACTGTTCCACCAAGCAAGAAAGACGCCAATGGAGTCGGCATGGTGCTCGCCGACGACCATGCGTGCTCCGACGTATAGCTGCGCAGCTTGGATCATCTGTGCTTTTGTCGCCTTGCCAGACACGAGCGCAGCTTTCGCGCTCTTTGGATTGATCTCGTACACGTGCAAGCCAGCGCCAGCCACGCGAGACGCGATCGCGCCAAACGCGCATGCCAGCTCGAAGTGCGTGTCGTGTCCATGACCTTGGACATAGACAGGCTTTTCGATCGCGACGTGCTGTACAAGGTGCTCTTGGCACAAGTCGAGCACGTCGCGCGCGATGCGATCCATACGCAAGTACGCTTGGCCTTTATATTTGCGCTCAAAGCCAGACAGATAGTCATATCCAGACCAGAGCGAAAAGCCGACACACTTTGTACTGGCGTCCAGCGCCAGTGTGATCTGGTCGCTCATGTGATCTCGCTTTCTTGCTCGACTGCGAAGCTCGTGCCATACGAGCGCCATGGGTGTAAAGGGCTGACTTTGCGCGCGTTTCTGCGCTGCGTCATGTCAAAGTTTTGAGCGTTCATGTCGAGGTCTTCGCACTCTGTCATGGTCACATCGAAGACAGAATAGCAGTGATCGCACATGCGACGCGGCGCGCTCTCTCTGTACCATACAGTGTGCGCGCAGAGTGGGCAATGCTCGACAGCCAGCTCGCCAGAGATCAGCTCGCCAGTCGCGTCGACGATCCCATGGCAGTTATGGCATGCGTACTCGTGGCTGGCCAGTGGTCGCCACGGGATCAGCTCTTCGCAGCTTGGACACTTGACGAAAGACATGAGACGCAAGCGACGCAAGAGATCGACGCAGAGAAGACAGAGTCGATCTTTGTCTGTCTGGTCGTATGGCTGGATCACTGTGCTGCGCTTTGCGATGGTATGACCACACATAGAGCACATGCGCGCGTCGCGTGCGACCACTGGTCGCCATGCTTTCTCTTGGCCAGACGATCGAATGATCAGCACTCTCTCAAGACGTACCAGAGCATACTGCATGAATGGTCCCCCTACTGTGTGAGCTGTGGTCGATCTGGCAATCGCTCGGGCCAGCTCGAAAAAAAGTACAAGTGATCGCCGCTTTGGTGGAAAGAGAGCACGCGCGTCGAGCCATCCAGCCAGTGATCTCGCAAGTCATGGTCGCTGAGCACAAAGTACTTGTCGTGCTCGAGGCTGCCGGCGACAAAGCGCTCGTATGTTTCCCGGGAAACATCGATCGCCCACTGCGCTGGCTGCATATCTGGCACGTTGATCCAGCCATGGAAGTTTTCGACGACTGTGCGCTCGATCGACCAGCCAAGATCGTGCGCTTGGTTGATCACTGTCTCGGCGATCGCTGCAGCGCAGTCGAGACCAGCGAAGAGGCCGGCGCCTTCGCCTTGCACTGCGAGCGCGATCCATAGTATAGCTGTGATGGGATCTGTATGCTCTACCATCTCGACACCTCTGCGAGCGCGTCTCGTATGTCGACGCCAACAAAGCCAGGCGCTTCGTTACCGACGACGATCCAGCCAGGGCGCTCTTTGCGGCCAAACATGTCGAGACGTGGCTCGCACTGTGGGTACATCTCTGCGACGATGTCATAAAACAGATCTGGCTTTTCGCTGTGCTTGCCAAGTGGCGCGACGTGCTGCGTGGTCTCTTGTAGCTCGAATAGCTCGCCATCGAAAAGCTGAGCTTGTCGACCTTTGCGGCCAGTGGCGAAGCGATACGGGCGACCACGTCGAAAGAGCCAAACCTGTTCACAGTTTGACCATGTATAGTACCCAGGGTTGGCGCGTATCAGTTTGTGCAAGACTGCGCGCGACAGGTCGATCCCAGTGATCTGGCCATCTGCGCAGAGCTGCAGAGCTGCGCGCACGTCTTTGGCGAGCTTTGCGTACTGCGCGCGATTGATCTTGATCCAGTCGAAAGCGATGGTACAATACTCGAATCCCCATGCGCGTGCGACTTCCAGCGCGTCTGGCACGAGTGGCGGCACGATCCACATGAAGAGCATACAACGATCTGCGACGACGCAGTCGATCCAGGGCCGCAAATTGCACAGCTCTTCTGTGGACATGCCATTATAGTGGTTACAAGCGCCTATCCCCTTTGTGGGTGTGACGCCATCAGCGCGCATTTTGCGATAGTCGTTATACTTCCATGGAAAGTCTGTCATGGCGATGGGTACTCGCATGTTTAGCGTCCACACTTGCCACACTGGCACGATGGCGCGCGCTTGCGATCGAGCGCTGCGAGGATCCTTCGCGCTTTCGCTTCGACGTCTTCGCCAGTTTGCTCGCTGCGCAGCACTGTGACTACCCAGGGCTGGCCAGAGTCGCGCGCGATGTACAGCACTTGCGCGCGTTCGTACTCGCCATACCTCATGTACGCTTGGATCTGCATAGAGTGCCGACTCAAGACGCCATGAGCGCGTACTCGCTGGATCGCGCGCTGGTTGTACACAGTCTTGATCTCTAGTAGATCGCCATCGATCTCGCCATCTATGTGACCACGAAAGCGATCGTCGAAAGGCGCGACCAGCTCGCGCTGGCGTGCGTCGATCTTTACGCCTTGCGCTTCGAGTCTGGCGATCGCGTCTTGCTCGTACAAGATCCCAAGATACTGCAGTCGTCGCAAGTTCAAGTTTTGCGCGCTCTCTGGCGTTTTGCCATCGGTGACGCGAAAGTATATCTCGCGCACGCAGTACCCGATCTGGCTCATGCCGAGGTAGTCTCTTTGCTCGTGCGTGTTCATGGCAGCGTCCAGCGCTCGCCGAATCTCTGCGCCATTCATGTGCTTGTCCCTTCGTTTGTCTGCGTTCTGTCGAGTATGCGTCGCGCTCGATCTTTTACGCGCTCGAGGTCGTCGATCTTGCGCTGCGTCTGCAGTACGATCGGCTCGAAACCTGTTTGCGATCGCGCGTATCTGATCGTCTGTTCGTGGCTCGCTAGTCTCTCGCGTGTCTGGTCAAGCACGCGAGACGCAACAGAGCGCGCGCCAGTGGCGCTGGCTGCGAGGTCGTCCAGCATGTCTGTCATCTCTGACACTGTGAAAGAAAGGCGATCCATGGTGCTATCCCTCCAAGAGCTGCGCATAGCCTTGCATGGCTGCGCGCAAGTCGATCGCGTTTGCGTTTTGGCTCTGCGCGCGTACAGCCGCGATCGCTTTCTGCAGCGCGCTCGGTATCATTTTGTCTTGACGCTGTCGAGCTTTGTATCGATCGTATGCTTGGAGAAAGCGCGCTCGATCGGCTGCAGCGTTCTGCGAGTGTCGAAGTGCTCGCCATCCCCCTATGCCATCGATCGCGCGCTGGATCAGTGGATCGGTCCAGTCGTCTGCGCGCGATGCTCTAAACTGCATGAGTCCCTTCTCTTCGTCCACTTCATAAAGACCACGCGAGAGCGCGCGCGATACTTCGCTCCATGCGTCGTTCGCTTCCAAGTGATCGCTGCGCGTCAGGTCGTCGATCTCGCTGGCTGCGCTGCGCAAGTCTGCCGGCGTCGGCCAAAAGCGCTGTGTGCTGGCGTGCTTGAGCGCTGCAGCTTGTAACAAGTCTGGCGACAGGTCGTCGAGCAAGATCGACCAGCTTGCGATCATGCCATCGATCTCGCTCTCGGTAAACTTGCGCGCTTGGACTGTGTACACTGTCATGAGCACTGCGATAGTCTTCTCGACGTCTTGTCTGTCCATGGTCGTCTCCTATACCGAGCTGCGAGTCTTGGCCATGCGTGCTTGTATGGCGTCCAGGCCGGTGAGCTGGCCAGCGTGCTCTGGGCTGCGATCGCCAGATCTGGGCTGGCCTTCGTTCAAGATCTCCAAGAGTACGATCTCGAAGTCTTGTCGAAACTTTGCGACGTTTGGGTCGCTGTATGTGTAGTACGCGAAGCGCTTGGACTTTGGATCAAGCACAGCTTGGACAGCTCTCGCGCACTGGTCTGGCGTGGCTGTCTCGAAAGAGCCGACGACCTTGTCGAAGGCTGCGCGCCAGCGCTTTTGGATCGACTCTGGCACGCTGGAAGGCTTCATGCGCTTGCTACCTATCCACGCGCGCAGCATAGCGTCGACTCGCTTTGTAGAGCCGCCAGCGCTCGTGGGTACAGTCCATTGCGTTTGGCCAGCGCTGCGACGCTGGCACTCTGCAGCCATCTCTAGAGGGCCGCGCGCAGCGTCTTCGCTGGAAAGCACGCCAGGATCAGCGCTGGTACTTTCTCCTTCTTCTAGTTCTACTTGATCATGGTTATACTTCATGGCGTCATGATCCGGTACTGGTTCATTGGGTACTGGTTCGCTAGATTGTCCAGTACTGGAAGATCCAGTACTGGATCTTTTCTGGCGCTCGGCTGGATCTTTGTAGGTCCAGTGTACGAGCTTCTCGAAGCGTTCGGGCGCGCTGGCGAGCTGGTCGTCGAAAGCGTCAGGGAAGACGCGATAGCAGTACAAGCCAAACTTGCCATCTGTGCGCTGATCTCGATAGATGGCAAGCACTCTATGGCCATCTATGCGCATGGCGACCAAGTGTCGCAGACAGGTCGTCAAAGAGTCGTCAGTCTTGATCCCAGTTTTGGCTTTGAGCGTGGCTCGCGATGGGTACGACCAGCCAAACTGGTCGACGTGCAAAGCGATGCACATGAAGACTCCAAAAGGCGACAGGCTCTTGCCAGTATTAAAGTCGACTATGTGATCGCGCAGTGCGACAGACACTTGCGCGTATATGCGCGTCTGCGCGCTGTCGAGCTGGATCTCGCATCCATTAAAGATCGTGATCATGCTCTGGTCCTTTCGCTGTGTGTGTGGTTTTGTTTCTAGATTTTATCACGCGCGCGCTATTCTGTCAATACATAGCGCGCGCGTGATCTGTGGTCTAGTCGAGGTATGCTCTGGCGTTCAAGCTGGCTTTAGTGCGCTTTGGTGGCTTTGGCTTGACGATCGGCTCGCTGCGCATGCTCAAAGTCTGCAGATCGACATACGTGGCGCGCACGTCGAGATCGTGCATGACAGTCAGTCTGTGCAAGTACGTCGCGACGACGTCGGCCATGGTCTGGTTTGTCGTCAGACCTTGCGCGCCTAATAGCGCCAGCTCTGCGCAGCTCAAGCCATCGGCGACAAAGTCGACGTCGACGTCGCTGGCTGGATCGACGATTCCAGGCTCTTGGACACTGGGCGCTGGCACTGCAGAGCACAGGCCGACGATCTCGATCAGTGGCGACGTGCGGCTCGTGTCGTTACCGATCAGCACTTGGCCAGAGTATCGATCATTTCCAGAGTCGATCCACCAAAGAGAGCCAGTCTTCTGCGAGACGCAGCGCGCGATCTCGCGTCTGGCTGCAGTGTTGTCGACGCAGCCAAGTATAATGGCTTGCTCGTGGTACTCGATCGACTTTTTGATCTGCGTGTCGAATAGCTCGAAAGTAAAGCGATCAGGTACTGCCGTGATCGAAAAGCCAAAAGCGCGCGCGTATCTGTCGGCGAGCGTTTGCGCTTTGTTGTGTCCCACTTCGCAGGGACAAAAGTTTTGGCGTCCAATGTTTTTGGACTCGACGACGTCGTCGTCGACAAAGTACAGACGAAAGCGCAAGTCGACCAGCTCGCGCGCGTGGTACGCGAGTCGCGCCAGATGCAGCGCGACAAAAGAGCCAGTCCCCCCACAGCCGACCAGCACGACAGTGATCGCGCGCTGGTCGCCGATCTCGATTCTTGCTTTCTTGTGCGTGGCGAGCTGTACCATGTCTAGTGTCCTTCCCAGTGGTCGACGTGTCTGTCGATCGTGGTCTGATCGCGATAGTCGTGCCATGCGACGTCGAAGACTTCGTGCGCTGGCACTGGCCAAAAGTCGCCAAAGATACCGACTCGACAAAAGACAAGAGGTCTCTGTGCGAACAGGTCGCCAATGATCACATAGATCCGAAAGCCAGTTTCGTCTGCGTCGTCTGTCTTGCTTGGCCGAGCTGATCCCAGTGGGTGTGTATGGATGTCTGCGACGACGTGACTGGCTGGTATGGCCATCGACTCTGGCGTCTCGGCTTCGACCTTGGCCAGCGTCGCGATCTGTTTGGGCTGCGCGAGCGTGTAAAAGTCGTGCCCTCTGTCGAGCTGCAGCGCGACATGGTAAAGCGACTCTGTCGGCCGGCGTGCGCACTGTTTGCGCGCGTCTTCGATAGCTCGCCATAATAGAGCTGATGGCATCTTACCATACATGAGCGTCGCGTGAGGCTGTACCACGTCTGGAAGCGTGGCGATCTTGCACTTTGCGACTGGCACGCACGCATGCAGCACTGTGGACATGGCGCGCTTCCAGACGCCAGAGCCAGCAAAGATATAGTCATATCCACCGAAGCGCGGCTCGTGCGCTTCGAGTATGTCGCTAGTGATGTATCGTACAGCTTTGGAGATCTTCATGTCTACCTTCCTATGTTGTTTGTCATGATGCTCTTGAGAGCGTAGCGAGTCGCGACAAGATCGTCGAGTGGGTACTTTCGACGTCGTCGAGCGTCGAGCTTGTACAGCATATCTCTGCAGTCGTCTGGCGCTTTCTTGCTTTTCTTGTTGACCAGATGGCCATTAAACGCAGTCGTCATGAAGCGCTCGAAGGCTGGTCGCATGTTGCCAGTCCGGACTGCGAGCGTTTGGAGTCCAGTATCGCCAGCGCAGATCTGGCCGTTTGTGTGGACGTTTGGCAGTGGTACATGGTAAAGTGTCGCTTGGTCGTCGACTGGTCGCTCTTTGACTGCGTAGCAAAACCAGCGATGGCCGATACCAGCAAAGATCATGCCGGGAAGAGCACACAAGATCTTTTCTTGCTCTTGTCCATCAGTGACCATGATCAGCTCGTGCTTGCGTGGCTCGACATAGATCGCTATGCGCTTCTCTGGCGCGTGCGTGTAAAAGAGCGTGTCAGGTGGTAGCAAGCCAGTCGAGAGTGGCGCGTCGCTAAACGCTTCGACGATGCTGGCGGGATCGCACTCGAAAGACTGCGCGATCTCGCCATCGCCAGAGAAGCGTGTCATGAATATCGTTTGATCGAACAGATAGATCGTCGCGCGAAGCGACTGGACGTCGTTCGCTCC